>Ga0116227_10002590_pt1 | contig 40844 bp, 34 predicted proteins | sample S1TSphgellanicum_FD_89693 | JGI IMG/M metagenome (GOLD analysis project Ga0116227, IMG submission 89693) | Host-associated microbial communities from peat moss isolated from Minnesota, USA - S1T2_Fb - Sphagnum magellanicum MG | ecosystem: Host-associated > Plants > Peat moss > Unclassified...
CGTCGAACTGCATGACGATGTCAGAGTTCAGCACCTTCTGGATCTGCATGGACACTTCGGGCGACAGGAACAGCTTGTCGCCGTTGATCGGCGATGCGAATGTGACGCCATCCTCGGTGATCTTGCGCAGATCGCCGAGCGAAAACACCTGAAAGCCGCCGGAGTCCGTGAGGATGGGTTTATTCCAGCCCATGAAACGGTGCAAGCCGCCGTGTGCGCCGATCGTCTCCAGCCCTGGACGCAGCCACAGGTGGAAGGTGTTGCCGAGGATGATCTGCGCGTGCATTTCTTCGAGCTCGCGCGGCTGGACGGCCTTCACCGTGCCGTAGGTGCCGACCGGCATGAAGATCGGCGTTTCGACCACGCCGTGATTCAGCGTCAGGCGGCCGCGACGCGCCTGGCCGTCGGTGGTGAGTAGCTCGAATTTGAGGCCGTTGGCGGGACGTTCCGCGGGGTTGCCGCCGTGATCAGCGCAGGTTGGGCAAGCGGCGCGGGCGGCGTCTGTATCGTGGGTATGACCGTCGGTCATGGGGACTCCTGTGCCACCGGAGAACAGTCCGGCGCATAACGTGAACGCCGCCGGGCGAGCCGCGGCGGCGGGTAAAGAAAAACAAGGTGCGGCAGACTACCCTGAGCGCCGCCTGGACGGCAAGCGAAGTCAGCCGTCGTTGCGCGTCAGCAGCATCGCGTCGCCGTAGCTGAAGAAGCGATAGCGCTCCTCGATCGCATGCCGGTAAGCCGCGCGGATCGTCTCGATGCCCGCAAACGCCGACACCAGCATCAGCAGCGTCGACTTCGGCAAATGGAAATTCGTCACCAGCCGGTCCACCACGCGGAACCTGTACCCCGGCGTGATGAAGATATCGGTCTCGGCGGCGGTCGCGGCGAGCGGCCGGCCGGCGGCTTCGGCGTCGCGCGCGGCGGCTTCGAGCGCGCGCATCGAGGTCGTGCCCACTGCGATCACGCGGTTGCCGCGCGCCTTCGTCGCGGCGATCCGCTCCACCAGCGTTTGCGGCAACTGATACCACTCGCTATGCATCTTGTGCTCGGCGAGGTTCTCCACCCGCACCGGCTGGAACGTGCCCGCGCCCACGTGCAGCGTCAGTGTGGCGCGCTCCACGCCGCGTGCGTCGAGACGGGCGAGCAGCGCGTCGTCGAAGTGCAGGCCCGCGGTCGGCGCGGCCACCGCGCCCGGATTCTGCGCGAACACCGTCTGGTAACGGGTTTCGTCGGTGGCGTCGGGGTCGTGCTCGATATAGGGCGGCAGCGGCAGGCGGCCGAACTGCTCGATCAGCGTCAGGCAGTCTTCGGGGAAGTGCAGCGTATAGAACGGCTCGACGCGCTCGCCGACCGTCACGTCGAACGCGTCGGCGAGGCGCAGTGTCGTGCCGGGCGCGGGGCTCTTGCTGGCGCGGATCTGCGCGAGCGCCGTGCGCTCGCCGGTCAGCCGTTCGACCAGCACCTCGATCTTGCCGCCGCTGGCCTTCTGGCCGAGGAAGCGCGCCTTCAGGACTTTGGTATCGTTGAACACCAGCAGATCGCCCGGCGCAATGCAGTCGGGCAGCTCCGCGAAGCGGCGGTCGGTGAGGCGCGCGGGAGTAGCGAGGCCGTCTACCTCGAGCAGACGGCTCGCGCTGCGCTCCGGCAACGCGGTTTGCGCGATCAACTCGGGCGGCAGGTCGAAATCGAAATCGGAAAGCGTGAACATGCGAACGGGCTGGATGCTGGACGTGAAACGAAACGGAATTGGGCCGAAGCCGGGCGGAATTGCACCGAAGCCCCGCGGCGTGCGGCTATGATTGCGGGACGCCGCAGCGGCGCCACACGGCTGGTTCCAGCCGGCGCGCTGCGAGGCCGCGAAACCTTTGAAAGCCGATATTGTACTTGCGAAGCAACCCATGCCTTTGTCCGACCGCCGTTTGCCCTCTGCTACTGACGAAGTGAGCGCCGAGCCGAAGCGCCCCGCCGCCCGCGGCAAGGGGGGCGAACTGCTCAATGCCGGACCGGGGAAAGAAGCCAAAGCGGCCAAGGTTACCAAGGTCGCCGGGACGGGCGAGACGTCCAGAACACCGAAGGCGGCGAAGACATCCAAGGCCGCCAAGACCGCGGACAAGGCCACGCCAGCGCTCGCCAAAACCGTGGACAAGCTCGCCAAACTCGGCCTCACAAGCGACATCAATCTGGTCCTGCATCTGCCGATGCGCTACGAGGACGAGACTTCGCTCACGCCGATCGCGCATCTGTTGCCGGGCGGCATCGCGCAGACCGAAGGCGTGGTGTTCGACAACGAGATCGCCTATCGTCCGCGCCGTCAGTTGCTGGTCAAACTGCGTGACGAAGACGGCGACGAACTGGTGCTGCGCTTTCTGAATTTCTACGGCTCGCAGGTCAAGCAGATGGCGATCGGCGCGCGGCTGCGCGTGCGCGGCGACGTCCGTGGCGGCTTCTTCGGGATGGAGATGGTGCATCCGGCGGTGCGCGTCGTCGACGGCGACACGCCCTTGCCGCAGGCGCTGACGCCTGTCTATCCGAGCACGGCGGGGGTGAGTCAGGCGTATCTGCGCAAAGCCATTGATAACGCGCTGTCGCGCACGGCGTTGCCGGAATTGTTGCCGGAAGCCGTCGCCAGGACGTACTTGCAGCCGCTCGGCGTGCCGCCGCTGATGGAGGCGGTGCGCATGCTGCATCACCCGGGCGTGGATTCCGATGAAACCGCGCTGATGGACGGCACGCACCCCGCCTGGGTGCGGATCAAGTTCGAGGAACTGCTCGCGCAGCAGATGTCGCTCAAGCGCGCGCACGACGAGCGCCGCACTCGCGCGGCGCCGAGCATGCCGCGGCGGACGGCGGACGATCCGGCCTCGCTGGTGGCGCGTCTCCTGAAGGCGCTGCCGTTTTCGCTGACCCGTGCGCAGGAGCGCGTGGGCGGCGAGATCGCGCTGGATCTGACCCAGCCTCACCCGATGCAGCGCCTCTTGCAAGGCGACGTGGGCAGCGGCAAGACCATCGTCGCCGCGCTGGCCGCCGCGCAGGCGATCGACGCCGGTTATCAGGCCGCCCTGATGGCGCCCACCGAAATCCTCGCCGAACAACACGCGCGCAAACTGCGCGGCTGGCTGGAGCCGCTCGGGGTGAGCGTCGCGTGGCTGGCCGGCAGTCTGAAGACAAAGGAAAAGCGTGCGGCGATCGAAGCCGCGGCGCTCGGCACCGCGCAACTGGTGATCGGCACGCACGCGATCATTCAGGATGCCGTGGAGTTCGCGCGTCTTGGCCTCGTGATCGTCGACGAACAGCACCGTTTCGGCGTCGCGCAGCGGCTCGCGCTGCGCGCCAAGGCGCATCCCCCAGGGGGACTTCCTCCGGGGCGGAACGCGGCGGACGGCGCGAGCGGTTTCCAGCCGCACCAGTTGATGATGTCCGCCACGCCGATCCCTCGCACGCTGGCGATGACCTACTACGCGGATCTCGACGTCTCGACCATCGACGAGTTGCCGCCCGGCCGCACGCCGATCCTGACCAAGCTCGTCTCCGACGCGCGCCGCGAGGAGGTGATCGGCCGCGTGCGCGAGGCGGCGCTGACGGGGCGCCAGGTCTACTGGGTGTGTCCGCTGATCGAAGAAAGCGAGACGCTGCAGCTTCAGACCGCCGTCGAAACCTACGAAACGCTGATCGCCGCGTTACCCGAACTGAACGTGGGTCTCGTGCACGGGCGGCTCGCGCCGGCGGAAAAAGCGGCGGTGATGGACGCGTTCACCCGCAACGAGGTGCAGTTGCTGGTGGCGACCACGGTGATCGAAGTGGGTGTGGACGTGCCGAACGCGTCGTTGATGGTGATCGAGCATGCTGAACGCTTCGGCCTCGCGCAGTTGCATCAGTTGCGCGGTCGGGTCGGGCGGGGCAGCGCGGCGTCCGTCTGCGTGCTGCTTTACACCGGACCGCTCTCGATGACGGCCCGCGCCCGTCTGCAAACCATGCGCGAAACCACCGACGGCTTCGAAATCGCCCGCCGCGACCTCGAAATCCGTGGCCCCGGCGAGTTTCTCGGCGCGCGCCAGTCCGGCGCCGCCATGCTGCGGTTTGCCGACCTCGAGCAGGACGGCTGGCTGATCGAGCCGGCGCGCGAAGCGGCGGCGCATCTGCTGCAAGCGCATCCGGACGTCGTCACCCAGCATCTGGCGCGCTGGCTCGGGGCGCGTGAACAGTACCTGAAGGCCTGACAGTCCAAACGAAGGTCCAGCGAAGGTGCGAACGACGGTTCGAAGCGGGCGTGTCGCCGAAGACGTCGAACGCAACGGTGACGGTCGGTAACCTTTACGGGCAATCCCGGGTGCCGGGGGTGGTTGGCGAATTGGCCCCATAGGTGTATAACTGAAACCTATCGAATTCATCGCACTGATTGGTCCCCAATGACGCTCACTGAATTGAAATATATCGTCGCGGTTGCTCGCGAGCGGCATTTTGGCCGCGCGGCCGAGGCGTGTTTCGTCAGCCAGCCGACGCTGTCGGTGGCGATCAAAAAGCTCGAAGACGAACTGAACGTGCAGATTTTCGAGCGCGGTACGAGCGAAGTCAGTGTCACGCCCATCGGCGAGCAGATCGTCACCCAGGCGCAACGGGTGCTGGAGCAGACGCTTGCCATCAAGGAAATCGCCAAGCAGGGCAAAGACCCGCTGGTTGGGCCGCTGCGCCTTGGCGTGATCTATACGATCGGACCGTACCTGCTGCCCACGCTGGTCAAGCAGATGATCAAGCGCGTCCCGCAGATGCCGTTGATGCTGCAGGAGAATTACACGCTCAAGCTGATCGAGTTGCTCAAGCAGGGCGAGATCGACGTCGCCATCATGGCGCTGCCGTTCCCGGAAACGGGCCTGATGCTGCGCCCGCTCTACGACGAGCCGTTCGTCGTGGCGCTGCCGTCCGGCCATGCCTGGGAACACCGCGCGAAGATCGATCCGGACGACCTCAAGCAGGAAACCATGCTGTTGCTCGGCAGCGGTCATTGTTTCCGCGATCACGTGTTGGGCGTGTGCCCCGAGCTGATGCGCTTCTCGCAGAATGCGGACGGCATCCAGAAGACGTTCGAAGGCTCGTCGCTCGAGACGATTCGCCATATGGTGGCGAGCGGCGTCGGCATCACGGTTCTGCCGCGCATGTCGGTGCATGAAGTGAAGGCGCATGCGGGCGGCATCGATGCGGGGCTGCTCAGCTATGTGGCCTTCGACGAACCGGTGCCGGATCGCCGGGTGGTGCTGGCCTGGCGCAAGAGCTTCACGCGCATGCCCGCCATCGACGCGATCTGCGACGCCATCAACGCCTGCGATCTGCCCGGCGTGAACAAGCTCGATCTGCCCGTCGCGGTGAACTGAGCACGCCTTTCGAGGCAAGGCCGGCGCCGCCGCGGGCGCTGGCCGGCAGCACTTCGGGCCGATAGCGTCGGCCCCTATCGAATAGATAAAATTAATCAAATACTAATTTTCGATAGCATTGTTATAGTTTCCTCCATGGATCACCCGATCCCACAAGACACGGAGGAAGTCATGACCCAGTCTCACGCGCAGCAATCCCAGCCGCTTTCCACCCAACGTACTGTGCCGGTCAATCGCCTTGCTGCGTCGCTGAGCAGCATGCGCACCGTTGCGTTCTCGTTGCTGGTCGACCGCGCGCTGAGCGCCTGAGTCGTCTTCCGGACGGGTGGGCCGCTGCATCGCAAGACCGCGCGCGCAGCCTGCTTTCCTCACAACAACACTACCTCACCAGGAATACACGATGTCTGAAAGCAAACTTACTACCGCGGCCGGCACGCCCGTCGCCGACAACCAGAATTCGATGACCGCCGGCGCCCGTGGCCCGGTCGTACTGCAAGACGTCTGGCTGCTCGAAAAGCTGGCGCACTTCGACCGCGAAGTGATTCCGGAGCGTCGTGTGCACGCCAAAGGCTCGGGCGCGTTCGGCACGCTGAAGGTGACGCAGGACATCTCGCGCTACACGAAGGCCAAGGTGTTCGCTGAGGTGGGCAAGGAAACGCCGCTCTTCATGCGCTTTTCGACGGTAGCCGGCGAGCGCGGCGCCGCCGACGCGGAACGCGACGTGCGCGGCTTCTCGATCAAGTTCTACACGGAAGAGGGTAACTGGGACATCGTCGGCAACAACACGCCGGTGTTTTTCATCCGCGATCCGCTCAAGTTCCCGGACTTCATTCACACGCAAAAGCGCGATCCGTACACGAACCTGCGCAGCAACGTGGCGGCATGGGACTTCTGGTCGCGTCATCCGGAGTCGCTGCACCAGGTGACGATCCTGATGAGCGATCGCGGCATTCCGCAGAACTACCGTCAGATGCACGGCTTCGGCTCGCACACGTTCTCGTTCATCAACGCCAAGGATGAGCGCTTCTGGGTGAAGTTCCACTTCAAGTCGATGCAGGGTATCGAGAATTTCACCGACGCCGAAGCGGCCCAGGTCGTCGCGCAAGACCGTGAAAGCGCGCAGCGCGATCTGGTGGGCAACATCGACAGCGGCAACTTCCCGAGATGGCGCTTCTGCATTCAGGTAATGCCGGAAGCGGATGCGGCGACGTATCGCTACAACCCGTTCGACATCACCAAGGTGTGGCCGTACAAGGACTACCCGCTGATCGACGTCGGCACGATCGAGCTGAACCGCAACGCGCAGAACTACTTCGCGGACGTCGAGCAGGCAGCCTTTACGCCGGCCAACGTGGTGCCGGGCATCGGCTTCTCGCCCGACCGTCTGTTGCAGGGGCGTCTGTTTTCGTACGGCGACACGCAGCGCTATCGCCTCGGGATCAACCACCACCAGATCCCGGTGAATGCTCCGCGTGTGCAGCGTCAGCATTCGTTCCATCGTGACGGTGGGATGCGCACGGACGGCAATCTCGGCGCGACGGTGAACTACGAGCCGAACCGCTTCGGCGACTTCGCGCAGGACCGCAACGCAGCCGAACCGCCGCTCGCCGCGGGCGTGGTGGACCGCTACGACCATCGCGAAGACGAGGACTACTACAGCCAGCCGGCTGCGCTGTTCCGGCTGTTCGACGCGGCGCAACGCGAGCGCTTCTTCGGCAACATCGCACGCCATATCAACGGTGTGCCGCAAGAGATCGTCGCGCGTCAGATGGAGCATTTCCGCCGGATCGATCCGGCGTATGCGGAAGGGGTGGCGGCTGCGCTGGCGGCACTCCAGAAGGCTGCGAAGTAAGTATCAAGCGAAGCATGCGCGATGCCGGCTAACGGGGCCGGCAGGTGCTGCAGGCTCAGGCGGTTAAAGCACACCGCCTGGGCCGATCCGATAGTGATGGCGAGCGCATGCGCGTCTTGCCGGTTCGAAGACGAAGCGAAGGAGAACGATCATGGTCCATATGTTGAGTACCGGCAGCGCACGGCTCGCGCGTGACGCACGGATGGTGTTTGGCGGCAACTTCTCGCGCAAGCTGGTCGGGCTCGCCATCGTGACGAGCGGCTATGCGTTGATCGCGTCGCACGCGCTGCAACACCTGTCGGGCCACTAACCCTGACCGACGAAGTTTTTTGCACTTTTCACACGGAGGTTGTCATGTCGCTTCACCCTACGCGCAATACCCTGCCGCAAGAGATTCGGCGCAAGTCTGTGGATCTGCTCGGCCATTCGCTCGTCACCGCGATCGACATGCAGCGGCAGGCGAAGCAGGCACACTGGAACGTGAAGGGTCCCAACTTCATCGCGCTGCATTTGCTGTTCGACGAGCTTCACACTGCCGCTATCGAGTGGGCCGATCTGAGTGCGGAGCGTCTCGTCGCACTCGGCGGCACGGCCGACGGCCGGGTCCAGCAGGTGGCGGACAAAACGCCGCTCGAACGGTATTCGCTCGAATGGCAGGACGGCAATGACCACGTGCGCCAGATCGCGGGTGCGCTTGCGAAATACGGACAGCAGATGCTTGCGGCGATCGTCGAGTCGGGTAGCGCTGGAGATCCGACGACATCCGATCTCTTCACCCAGATCTCGCGTGCCGTGGACGAATATTTGTGGAAGGTCGAAGCCCATCACTACGCAAAGTAACGCGAGTGAAGACACAGCCGAGGGCAACGCCCTGGTGGTGTGGGCAACCTCAGGTTGCTGACGGTCTGGCGTTGGTGTGCAACGCGGCTCGCGGGCAGCGGTCGTGCAAAGTTTGCGTATTTGTACGATAAACTGGCGGACGTTCGCAGGTACAGGGTTTGCGCATTGGCGCATCGTGCTCTGCCTGCCGCTTCGCACCACTCGTCAAAAGGAGTCGTCATGGCCAAAAAAGAAACCGTGCAACACGTCAACATTGGTATCAGCGACAAGGATCGCAAGAAGATCGCCGACGGCCTGTCGCATCTGCTCGCCGACACGTACACGCTGTATCTGAAGACCCATAACTTCCACTGGAACGTCACGGGTCCGATGTTCAACACGCTGCACCTGATGTTCGAGACGCAGTACAACGAACTGGCGCTGGCCGTCGATTCGATCGCCGAACGCATCCGTGCGCTGGGCGTGCATGCGCCGGGCAGCTACAAGGAGTTTGCGAAGCTGTCGTCGATCCCGGAAGCGGACGGCGTGCCCGCAGCGGAAGAGATGATTCGCCAGTTGGTGGAAGGCCAGGAAGCCGTGGTGCGCACCGCGCGCGGCATTTTCCCGGCAACGGAAGCCGCCAACGACGAGCCGACCGCCGACCTGCTCACGCAACGCATGCAGACGCACGAAAAGACCGCGTGGATGCTGCGTTCGATGCTGGCTTAAGCGGCAGCGAGCTGAAGTACCGGGCCTCCCTGAACGGGAGGCTTTGTTTTTGGTGGGCCGAACTTAAACCGAAGCGGCGCGCCATTGCGCTGCGCGCTTTCGCAGTGCCCCTCGCGCACATACCTTAAAATGTGGCCACCGCCTGCACTTGACGACGCCCGCCCATGTTCGCCCGACTTCCCCTGTTTCTGCGCCTCGTCCGCATGGACAAGCCGATCGGCAGCCTGCTGCTGCTCTGGCCGACACTCAACGCGCTGTGGATTGCGTCGGAAGGGCGTCCATCGCTGTCGCTGCTGGTGATCTTCACGCTGGGCACGATCCTGATGCGCTCGGCCGGCTGCGCCGTCAACGACTATGCCGACCGCGATTTCGACCGCTACGTGAAGCGCACCGAAAACCGGCCGATCACCTCGGGCAAGATCAAGGCGTGGGAAGCGCTGGTGCTGGCCGCGGCGCTCGCGCTGGTGTCGTTTCTGCTGATTCTGCCGCTCAATACGCTGACCAAAGAGCTCTCGGTGGCGGCGCTGTTCGTGGCGGGTTCGTATCCGTTCACCAAGCGTTTCTTCGCGATCCCGCAGGCGTATCTGGGCATCGCCTTCGGGTTCGGCATCCCGATGGCCTTTGCCGCCGTGCAGGGCCATGTGCCGATGCTCGCCTGGCTGATGCTGCTCGCCAACGTGTTCTGGTCGGTGGCGTACGACACGGAATACGCCATGGTCGATCGCGACGACGACATCAAGATCGGCATCCGCACCTCGGCGCTGACCTTCGGCCGCTACGATGTCTTTGCGATCATGCTGTGCTACGCGTTCACGCTCGGCATCTACATTCGTATTGGCTTGACGCTGGGTTTGGGTCCGCTGTATTGGCTCGGCTGGGCCGCGGCCGCGGGCTGCGCGATTTACCACTACACGCTGATCCGCAATCGCGAGCGCATGCCGTGCTTCGCCGCCTTTCGCCATAACAACTGGCTGGGCGGCGCGCTGTTTGTGGGGATTGCGGCGCACTACGCGGCTGCGTCGTTCTGAGGGCGGCGCAGCGCGGCCGCGCAGTCTGCCGGACTGAAGCGGCCTGGTGGTTAGCCGCGGGCCGCTCGATCCCCCTTACAGCTTGCCGAACTCGTCGCCCATTTCCTTGGCCCGCGCATCGGCCGCCAGCACGCCGCGCACGATCGCATCCTTGATGCCGCTCGCGTCGAACGAAGCAAGCGCGGCCGCCGTCGTACCGCCTTTCGACGTCACCCGTTCGCGCAATACACCCGGCGGCTCGTCGGATTGCGCAGCCAGTTGTGCGGCGCCGGTGAAGGTTGCGACGGCCAGCGCGCGGCCTTGCGCTTCGTCCATGCCGAGCTGGCGCGCGGCTTCCTGCAGCGCTTCGATGAAGTAGAACACGTAGGCCGGCCCGCTACCCGAGATGGCGGTCACGGCATCGATCTTCGCTTCGTCGTCGAACCAGACGGTCTCGCCCACCGCGCCCAGCACCTGGGCGGCGAGCGCACGGTCTGCTGCGTCGACACTGCCCGTCGCCGTCAGGCCGGCGACGCCCATGCCGATCAGCGCAGGGGTATTGGGCATCACACGCACGATGCGTTGATGGCCGTTGAGCCAGCGCGACAGATTGCTGCTGCGAATCCCCGCGGCAATGCTGATCACCACCTGCCTGTCGCCGAGATGCGGCGCCAGTCCTTCCGCCACCGTCTTGAGAATCTGCGGCTTGACGGCCAGCACGATCGCGTCGAACGGCGCGAGCGCGGCATCCGCGCCGGCGCCCGTGCGAACGCCGAACTGTTGCTCGTTGCGCTTGCGGGCGTCTTCGTTGGGGTCGATCGCGTACAGGTCGGTCGGCGCGACGCCGTGTTTGATCAGGCCGCCGATGATTGCAGCAGCCATGTTGCCGCCGCCGATGAAGGCAATTTTCATGATGATCCGGGAGAGGTCAGTGGGAGTAATCGCGGGCGCCGAAAATCGCCGTGCCGACGCGCACGATCGTCGCGCCTTCGAGCACCGCGGCTTCGAGATCGCCCGACATGCCGATCGACAGCGTATCCAGTTCGAGTCCGTCGGCACGGAGCCGCTCGAACAGTTCGCGTAGCTGGCGATGCGGCGCGCGTTGTGCTTCGATGGTTTCGGCCGGTTCGGGAATCGACATCAGACCGCGCAGGCGCAGTTGCGGCAGGGCGGCGATCGCGTGCGCCGCGTCGGCCGCTTCAACTGGCGTCACACCGGCTTTCGACGCCTCGCCGCTCACGTTCACCTGCAGGCACACATTGAGCGGCGGCAAATGCGCCGGACGCTGTTCGGCGAGCCGCTGCGCAATCTTCAGCCGGTCGACCGAATGCACCCAGTCGAAATTCTCCGCAACCGGGCGCGTCTTGTTCGATTGCAGCGGCCCGATGAAATGCCATTCGAGCGATGCGCGCAGGTCCGCCAGCGCATCGATCTTCGTCAACGATTCCTGCACGTAGTTTTCGCCGAACATACGCTGGCCGGCCGCATGCGCGGCGCGCACGTCTTCGGCGGGAAACGTCTTCGACACCGCGAGGAGGGCGACCGAACGCGGGTCGCGTCCCGCGAGTTGCGCGGCGAGGGCAATCCGCTCCAGAACCGCGTGGAGGTTGTGTACGAGATCGGGCATGAGACGTCAGGAGAAATCTGCACAGGGACGATGTACCGGATTATACGGACCCCCGCCGCGCCATCTCGTTCATCACGCGTACAGCATGTGCTCGACGAGTTCGATCCAGTGCGCCACCGGCGTCGAGGTGCCGCTTTGCAGGTGCGCAATGCAACCCACGTTGGCCGAGACGATGACCTGCGGTTCCTGGGCCTGCAGTTTCTCGAGCTTCTGATCGCGCAACGCATACGAGAGCGTGGGCTGCGTCAGCGAATAGGTGCCGGCCGAACCGCAGCACAGATGGCTGTCCGCCGGCAGACGCACTTCAATGCCGAGCGCGGCCAGCACGTGCTCGACCTGGCCGCGCAACTGCTGACCGTGCTGCAGCGTGCAGGGCGGATGGAACGCCACGGTATGGACGGCGCGGCGGCGCGTCACGGCGACGAGCGACTCTTCGAACTCCGGCAGGATCTCGGAGATGTCGCGCGTCAGTCCGACAATGCGCCGCGCTTTCTCGGCATACGCCGGATCGTGGCGCAGCAGGTGCGCGTATTCCTTGACCGTGGCGCCGCAGCCGGAAGCGTTCATCACGATCGCCTCCACGCCCTGTTCGACGTACGGCCACCAGGCGTCGATATTGGCGCGGATATCGTCGAGCGCTTCGTCGTTGTAGCCCAGATGCAGCCGGATCGCGCCGCAGCAGCCGGCTTCGGCGGCGACGATCGTCTCGACGCCGAGCGCATCGAGCACGCGCGCCGTGGCGATGTTGACGTTCGGCATCATGGCCGGCTGCACGCAACCGGCGAGCATCAGCATCTTGCGTTCGTGCTTGGCGACGGGCCACTCGAGCGGGCGCTGGCGCGCCGGCACCTTGTCGCGCAACTTCTTCGGCAAGAATGCGCGCACGTGCTGGCCGAGCCGCATGGCCGGCGTGAATAGCGCGCTGTTCGGCACGAAGCTCGCCAGCACGCGGCGCAGCAGCCGTTGGCCGAAAGGACGGGTCACCTTTTCTTCGGTGATCTTGCGGCCGATTTCCACCAGTCGCCCATACTGCACGCCCGATGGGCAGGTGGTTTCGCAATTGCGGCAGGTCAGGCAGCGATCCAGATGGGTCTGGGTACTGCGCGTCACCTCCGCGCCTTCGACCATCTGCTTGATCAGATAGATGCGCCCGCGCGGTCCGTCCAGCTCGTCGCCGAGCAGCTGGTAGGTCGGGCAGGTGGCGGTGCAGAAGCCGCAATGCACGCACTTGCGCAGGATGGCGTCGGCTTCGGCGCCGTCGGGGGTGTGGCGAATGAATTCCGCGAGGTTGGTTTGCATCGCGCCGCTCAGAAGTCGGGGTACAGCCGGCCGCGATTGAAGATGCGGGCTGGGTCAAAAGCGGCTTTCAGGCCACGGTGGATTTTCATCAGCGGGGCGGGCAAGGGTGTGAACACGCCCGCGCTGCGGTCATAGCCGTGACCGGTGCGGAAGATGGTGGCGTGCCCGCCCGCCTGTTTGGCGCTGATGCGCACGGTTTGCGCGTCGGTGTCGGTGATCCACCAGCGCTGGCCGCCGCCCCATTCCATCAACTGGGCGCCCGGCAGTTGCAGCGGCTCCGTGATCGACGGCAGCGCGAGGCGCCACAGGGCGTTTTTCGGTCCAATGGCCGCGAAGAACGGGTCGGTCTGCTCGCGCAGGCCGGCCCAGAAACGTTCGGCTTCGACGGCATCGACCACCTCGCCGCCCAGCGCCGAGCGCGCCGATTTGACGGCCGCTTCGGCGCCGGCGAGGCGCACTGCGAGCGTGCCGTTGCGCCACGCGCTCGCGGTGATCGGCAGCGGTCTGCCGCCCCATTCGTTGAGCTTGCGCACGGCGTCAGTGCCGTTCATGTCGAATTTGAGCGTGGCTTCGGCCTTCGGCAACGGCAACACTTTCACCGACAACTCGAGGATCAGGCCGAGGGTGCCGAGCGAACCGGCCAACAGCCGCGAGACGTCGTAACCGGCCACATTTTTCACCACCTGGCCGCCGAAATGGAGCACCTGGCCCTGGCCGTTCATGATGACCGCGCCGAGCACGAAGTCGCGCGCGGCCCCGGCGGACGGGCGACGCGGACCGGCGATGCCGGCCGCGATGCAACCGCCCAGGGTGGCGCTGGGCCCGAAATGGGGCGGCTCGAAGGCGAGCATCTGGGCATGGTCGGCCAGCGCCGCCTCGATTTCCAGCAGCGGCGTGCCGGCGCGTGCGGTGATGACCAGCTCGGCCGGGTCATACGCAATGATGCCGCGATGCGCGCGCGTGTCGAGGATGTCTCCCTCCAGCGTCTGCCCGTACCAGTCCTTGGTGCCGCCGCCGCGAATGCGTAGCGGGCGGCCTTCGGCGGTGGCCGAACGGATGCGTTCGGACCATGCGGCGACGGTGTCGTCCTCTTCCATGGTGTCCTGCTTCGTTGTGTTTCGCTCGATTGTACCTGGCAGAGGCGTGCTGACAACCCGGAGCGGACCCGCATCGGGTTGTCGGTGGATCGGGGGAAGCCGCCTAAAAGCGCGGCAAGTCCGGATGCGGCAACAAGCCGCCGCGCACGTGCATCTTGCCGTACTCGGCGCAGCGCGCTCGCGTAGGGATGCCCTTGTCCGGGTTCAGCAGGCCGGGCGGGTCGAAAGCCCGCTTGACGGCGTGAAACGCATCGCGTTCTTCGGGCGAGAACTGCACGCACATGGAATTGATCTTTTCGATGCCGACGCCATGTTCACCCGTCACCGTGCCGCCCAACTCGACGCACGTCTCGAGGATGTCCGAGCCGAACGCCTCGGCCCGGTGCCACTCGTCCAGATCGTTGCCGTTGAACAGGATCAGCGGATGCATGTTGCCGTCACCGGCATGGAAAACGTTGATACAGCGCAGCTGGTACTTCTTTTCCATCACCTCGATGCGCGCCAGCAGCGGCCCGATACTGCGACGCGGCACCGTGCCGTCCATGCAGTAGTAGTCCGGGGAGATGCGGCCCGCCGCCGGGAACGCGTTCTTGCGCCCGGACCAGAAGCGCAGGCGTTCGCTTTCGGAGCGCGAAATCTGGATGCGCGTCGCGCCGTGCTCGCGCAGCACGGCCGTCATGCGGACGATTTCGTCGGCCACTTCTTCGGGCGTGCCGTCCGACTCGCATAGCAGGATGGCGGCGGCGTCGAGGTCGTAACCGGCGTTGACGAATTCTTCGACGGCGCGCGTCGCCGGCTTGTCCATCATCTCCAGACCGGCCGGAATGATGCCCGCCGCGATGATGCCGGCGACCGCATCGCCGCCTTTCACGACATCGTCGAAACTCGCCATCACGACCTGCGCGGTCTGCGGCTTGGGGATCAGCTTGACGGTGACTTCGGTGACGATCGCGAACATCCCTTCGCTGCCGATCAGTACCGCCAGCAGGTCGAGCCCGGGCGCGTCGGGCGCGAGCGAGCCGAACTCGACCACTTCGCCTTCCATCGTAATGGCCCGCACCCGCAGCACGTTGTGCACGGTCAGGCCGTATTTCAGGCAGTGCACGCCGCCGGAATTTTCCGACACGTTGCCGCCGATCGTGCAGGCAATCTGCGACGAAGGATCGGGAGCGTAGTAGAGCCCATAGGGCGCGGCGGCTTCAGAAATAGCGAGGTTGCGCACGCCCGGTTGAACCGTAGCGGTACGCGCATATGAATCCACTTCGACGATTTTTCTGAAGCGCGCGAGCGACACCACGACGCCGTGGCGGATCGGCATGGCGCCGCCCGACAGACCCGTGCCGGCGCCGCGCGGCACGATCGGCACATCGAGCCGGTGGCAGATCTGCACGATGCGCTGCACCTGCGATTCGGTTTCCGGCAAGGCAACCGCCAGCGGCAGCCGGCGGTAGGCGGCGAGACCGTCGCACTCGTAGGCGACGGTGTCTTCCTCGCGGTAGAGCAGGCAGTGGGTCGGCAGCACGGCCATCAGTGCCTGCACGACCTCGCGTTGGCGCTGCGCGAGCACTTCAGCCGACAGTTCGGCGGGTGCGTTCATCTTTCGTCTCCTCGTACTCTGTTGCGCCGGGGCGCGGTCATGCCGCGCGAGGTGTGACAGGTGTCAGCGGGCGAGGCTTAAGCGGCCCAGGAGAAAATCTTGCCGGGGTTCATCAGATTGCGTGGGTCAAGCGCGTGCTTGATCGAGCGCATCGTGTCGACGGCGACCTCGCCATGTTCTTCCAGCAGGAAGCCCATCTTGTGCAGACCGACGCCATGTTCGCCCGTGCAGGTGCCGTCCATCCGCAACGCGCGCTGCACGATGCGCTGGTTGAGGCGCTCGGCCTCGACGAGTTCTTCGGGCTTGGCCGGGTCGATCAGGATCGCGACGTGGAAATTGCCGTCACCCACGTGCCCGACGATCGGGCAAGGCAGCGGCGAGGCCAGCAGATCCTGTTCGGTTTCGACCACGCATTCCGCGAGCCGCGAGATCGGCACGCACACGTCGGTGGTCACGGCGCGGCAGCCGGGCTTCAGTTGCAGCATGGCGAAATAGGCGTTGTGCCGCGCGTTCCACAGACGGCTTCGGTCTTCAGGACGGGTGGCCCATTCGAAGCCTTCGCCTGAGTTCTGCGCGGTGATCTCCTGCACCGTTTCAGCCTGCTCCTTCACGCCGGCTTCGGTGCCGTGGAATTCGAAGAAGAGCGTGGGCGCTTCGCGCAGCGTGAGGTTGGAGTGGCGGTTGATCGAGCGGATGGCGAGCGAATCGACAAACTCCACGCGCGCAATCGGCACGCCCATCTGAATGGTTTCGATGACGGCGCGCACCGCGTCGCCCATCGACGGAAACGTGCACACTGCTGCCGAGACGGCTTCCGGTTGCGGATAGAGCCGCAGGGTGATTTCGGTGATGACGCCGAGCGTGCCTTCCGAGCCGACGAACAGGCGCGTCAGGTCATACCCCGCCGACGACTTGCGGGCTCGCGTGCCGGTCTTGATGACGCGGCCGTCCGCCAGCACGACGGTGAGGCCGAGCACGTTCTCGCGCATCGTGCCGTAGCGCACGGCGTTGGTGCCCGAGGCGCGCGTCGCGGACATGCCGCCGATGCTCGCGTCCGCGCCTGGGTCGATCGGGAAGAACAGGCCCGTGTCGCGCAACGCTTCGTTCAGTTGCTTGCGCGAGATGCCCGGCTCGACGGTGACGGTGAGGTCTTCCGCGTTGATGGACAGCACCTGATTCATCTCGGACAGATCGATCGACACGCCGCCCTGGACCGCCAGCAGATGGCCTTCCAGCGACGACCCGTTGCCATAAGGGATGATCGGCACATCGTGTTGCCCGCAAAGCCTGACGATGGTCTGCACGTCTTCCGTATTGCGCGCGAACACTACGGCGTCGGGCAATTGCGGGTCGAACGGGGACTCGTCGCGGCCATGGTGGGCGCGCACGGCTTCGGCGGTCGAGACGCGCTCTCCGAAAGCGGACTTGAGCGAGGTGAGCAGTTCGGCGGGGAAGGGACGGCGCAAGGGGGCCGGCGGCGCGGGATGATTCACACGTGTCTCCTGGTGACGGGCATGGCGTCTGTAGCTTCTGATTCATTTTACGCCGATCGTCCGGCGGCCGGCGCCTGGCCGGACGGCCGATCCTATAATGGCGGCGTTATCGGGATGTGCGTGGAAGGAGCGTGGCAGAAGCGTGGAATGCGTTGAATGCGTGCGCCCGGTTAATGGCAGGCGCTTCGGACACTGAAAGGACGGCACATATCATGGGCAACCGCTTGAGCAAGATCGCCACCCGCACCGGCGACGATGGCACCACGGGTCTCGGCGACGGCCGCCGGGTGCGCAAGGACGACTTGCGGATCACGGCGATCGGCGAGGTGGACGAGCTCAATTCGAATCTCGGCGTGCTGCTGTGCGAAACCTTGCCGGACGACGTGCGCTCGGCGCTCACGGCGATCCAGCACGATCTGTTCGATCTGGGCGGCGAGCTGTGCATCCCCGGCCACACGATGATTACTGACAGGCATCTCGGCCAGCTCGACGGATGGCTCGCCGAATACAACGGGACGCTGCCGCCGCTCAAGGAATTCATTTTGCCCGGCGGCTCGCGGCCGGCCGCGCTCGCGCATGTGTGCCGGACGGTGTGCCGGCGCGCCGAGCGCGCCATTGTGGCGCTCGGCCAGAGTGAGACCATCAACGCTGCGCCGCGCCAATACGTCAACCGCCTGTCCGATCTGCTGTTTGTGCTGGCGCGCGTGCTCAATCGGGCGGACGGCGGCAGCGATGTGCTCTGGCAGCATCAGCGCGGCTCGAAGTAAGGCACCTGCATAGACGAGGCGTCCAGCCGGCACGCTGCACTGCGACAAAATGCCGGGGTTTCAGTGTCTCATTAAAGATGTATTGTAAATGCATCTTTAAGCGAGGACATCGCAATGAGCACACTGACAACTGACCAGATAGCCCGCGTCAAAGCCACGGTTCCTGTTCTGGCCGCGCACGGCACGACGATTACCCGGCACTTCTACAAGCGCATGTTTGCGCACCATCCAGAGTTGAAGAACGTCTTCAACCAGACTCACCAGATCAGCGGCAGCCAGCCGGAAACCCTCGCGCGGGCGGTCTATGCCTACGCGGCGAACATCGACAATCTCGGCGTACTTGGCTCAGCCGTCTCGCGGATCACCCACAAGCATGCAAGCCTGAACATCCGCCCGGAGCACTATCCGATCGTGGGACGGCATCTGTTGGGTGCGATCGTCGATGTGCTTGGCGATGCGGTGGACAAGCCGACCCTCGACGCGTGGGAAGCGGCCTATGGGCAACTCGCGGACATCATGATCGGCGCCGAAGCCAGGCTTTATAGCGGCGCCGCATGGACCGGCTTCCGGCCCTTCGTGGTAGCGCGCAAAGAGATCGAGAGCGACGAGATCGCGTCGTTTTATCTGGCGCCTGCGGACGGTTCGCCGGCATGCAGCTTCGAACCCGGCCAGTATCTGAGCGTGAAGCGTTTTGTCGATGAGCTGGGTGTCGATCAACCGCGTCAGTACAGCCTGTCCGACGCACCGAATGGACACTGGTTGCGCATCTCCGTGAAGCGGGAAGCGGGACGTGAAGACACGCCGGCGGGTCATGTGTCCAACCTGCTGCACGATGGTGTCGAGGCCGGCACGATTGTGCATGTCAGCGCGCCGATGGGCGACTTCACGCTCGAGCGCGCCCGGACGACGCCTGTTGTGCTGGTGAGCGGCGGCGTGGGCGTGACGCCGATGATCTCCATGCTGTCGACGCTGCTTGCCGAGCGGAGTCCGCGCCGGGTGACCTTTGTCCATGCGTGCCGTAACGGCCGCGTGCATGCCTTCCGGCAGTGGTTGAACGACACGGTTGCGGCGCATCCGAACGTCGCGCGTGCGGTGTTCTACGAAGCGATTGACGCGACCGACAGGCAAGGCGTGGATTACGACTTCGAGGGCCGTCTCGACCTGACGAAACTCCTCGCGCAGGGCGGCGTGCCCGATGCGGATTACTACATCTGTGGACCGGTTCCGTTCATGCAGGCGCAACGCGACGCGCTGGTGGCGCTCAGTTTGGACGCCGGGCGCATTCATACCGAGGTGTTCGGCTCGGGGACAGTCGAGTAAAAGCCAGGCGCATGATTTGATTGAACGCGAGGCAAGCAAAGGGTAAGCGCGAGGCAAACACGAGGCAAATCCCACGCACCGACCCGGCGCGCGTCAGCCGACGGCCAGCGTAACCGGCTTGCCGATCCGGCTCATCATTTCCACCAGGGTGTCGATGGTGAATTTGGCGGTCTTCTTGTTGACCACGTCGGATACCCGCGGGCGCGACACCATCAGGATCTCGGCCGCTTCGGCCTGCTTAAGATGGTGTTCGTCGATCCAGCTGGACAGTTCGGTCATCAATTGTTCCTTCAGCAGCCGCGTGTCGTTGATCTGTTTCTGCGACGCCGCGTGCAGCCGCGCCGCTTCTTCAGGGGCAAATCCGAGCTCAAGGAAGAGGTTGTCTCCCGGCTTGGTTACGTGACGGATTTTGGTGTCGATCGTCATTGCAATACCTTTCTCTCGTTGACTATGGCGCGATACCGCACCTCTGCAATCTCACAGTCATGCCGGCTGGTGGCCTGGGTTTTTTTCTGGAAGCAGTGCAGTACATAAATGGCTTCCTCAAACTTGCTTACGTACATCACCCGGTAAATGCCGTCACTCTCCTTGACGCGGATTTCACGCGTACTTGGGCCGACCGCCGCGAAGGGCTTCCAGTCGTCCGGGTCAAGACCTGCCTGGATTTTGCCCAGTTGAAAGCCGGCTTGCCGACGCGGTTCCTCTGGGAATGCCAGCAGATCGTTGTAGCTGGAGCCTACCCAGCGGATTTCTTTCTCGTTCCCCATGTGTCCCTTGCATGTATAAAATTGTATACCCATCTTCCGGGAAACTCAATACCTTTCCGTTCCCGCCATGGGTACCTACGTTACAGGGATGGGGGGCGCGCCACCATTCGGCCGTTCGGCCAACTAAATGATTCGCAACGGCCTGTGACAGGACGAAAAAAAGCCCGACTCACCGAGCCGGGCTTGCGATGCTGCCGAGGATTACCGCGCAGCGTGGCCGCTTAATTTCCGCTGCCGCGCGCCACGCGGCGCTGCCTGACTGCTTCGGCGAGGCCTTCCAGCACGGCGATGCTTTCGTCCCAGCCGATGCACGCATCGGTCACGCTCTGACCGTAGGTCAGTTCGCAGCCTTCCTTCAGATCCTGGCGGCCGGCCACGAGGTGCGACTCCACCATCACGCCGACGATCCGCTCGTCGCCGCCGGCAACCTGACGGCCAATGTCCGCGCAGACCGGAATCTGGTTTTCGTGCTTCTTCGAGCTATTGGCGTGGCTCGCGTCGATCATCAGACGTGCCGCGAGGCCGGCCTTGCCGATATCGGCGCACGCTGCGTTGACGCTGTCCGCGTCGTAGTTCGGCGTCTTGCCGCCGCGCAAAATGATGTGGCAGTCCTCATTGCCTGCCGTCGAGACGATCGCCGAATGGCCGCCCTTCGTCACCGACAGGAAATGGTGCGGCTGCGACGCCGCCTTGATGGCGTCGACGGCGATCTTCACATTGCCGTCGGTGCCGTTCTTGAAGCCCACCGGACACGACAGGCCCGACGCCAGTTCGCGATGCACCTGCGACTCCGTCGTGCGTGCACCGATGGCGCCCCACGAGATCAGGTCGGCGATGTATTGCGGGCTGATCATGTCGAGGTATTCGGTGCCGGCCGGCAGGCCGAGTTCGTTGATGCGCAACAGCAGCTCGCGCGCGGTGCGCAGACCTTCGTTGATCTTGAAGCTGTTGTCCATATGCGGGTCGTTGATGAGACCCTTCCAGCCCACCGTCGTACGCGGCTTTTCGAAGTACACCCGCATCACGATTTCGAGCTCGCCGGCGAAGCGCTTGCGTTGCTCGACCAGCCGTCCCGCGTATTCGAGCGCCGCCTTGGTATCGTGGATCGAGCATGGCCCGATGATCACGATCAACCGGTCTTCCATGCCGTGCAGGATGCGGTGCATCGACTGGCGCGAATGGTAGATCAGGTCCGACACCGCTTCTTCGCAGGCGAATTCGCGGATCAGGTGGGCGGGCGGCGTGAGTTCTTTCAATTCTCGAATACGGACGTCGTCGGTGTTGTGTGGGGGCATGGTTGTTCTCCAGGATTCAATTCGTAGCGTGAGCAGTGTGTTCGCGCAGGGCGAAAAAAAACCGCCAGACTCGCTGGCGGTTTTTCGGGAATTTCGGGTGCCTTACGTGCACTAACACCCCTCTCGATCCGCCAGCGGTCTGAGATGCCAAAAAAAGTAAAAATAAAACTTGGCGGACATGGCGAAAGTAAGGTCTGTGGCAAAAAAGGGTGAGTGACTTTATAACCCGTGCAGTCCCGGTTGACAACCAGGGGGCTGCGAAAATGCGGATAATCCGCATACTTCGTACTTAACATGCACGAAGTATGCGTAAAATGACGATCAGGCCGTGCCGCCGACCGTCATCTTCTCGATGCGCAGCGTCGGCTGGCCGACGCCCACCGGCACGCTTTGGCCTTCCTTGCCGCAGACGCCCACACCCGAATCCAGCGCCATATCGTTGCCGATCATGGTGACGTACTTGAGCGATTCCGGGCCGCTGCCGATCAGCGTCGCACCCTTGACCGGGTAGGTGACCTTGCCGTTTTCGATCATGTAGGCCTCCGAGGCCGAGAACACGAACTTGCCGTTGGTGATGTCCACCTGGCCGCCGCCGAAGTTCACCGCGTACAGGCCGTTTTTGACCGAGGCGATGATTTCCCGCGGATCCTTGTCGCCGTTCAACATGTAGGTGTTGGTCATGCGCGGCATCGGCAGGGCGGCGTACGATTCGCGGCGCGCGTTGCCGGTCACCGGCATCTTCATCAGGCGTGCGTTCAGCGTGTCCTGGATATAGCCCTTCAGGATGCCGTCCTCGATCAGCGTGGTGCACTGGGTCGGGTTGCCTTCGTCGTCGATGTTGAGCGAACCGCGGCGGTTCGGCAGCGTGCCGTCGTCGACCACGGTGACGCCCTTGGCGGCCACCTGCTCGCCGATGCGTCCGGCGAACGCCGACGAGCCCTTGCGGTTGAAGTCGCCTTCCAGACCATGGCCGATCGCTTCGTGCAGCAGCACGCCGGGCCAGCCCGGTCCGAGCACGACCGTCATCGCGCCGGCCGGGGCCGGGCGGGCGTGAGATTGACCAGCGCGGCATGCACGGCGTCGTCGACGTACTTCGACAGCACGGCGTCGGTGAAATAGCCGTAGTCGAAGCGACCACCGCCGCCGCCGCTGCCGATCTCGCGGCGGCCGTTCTGCTCGGCGATCACCGTGACGGAGACGCGCACCAGCGGCCGGATGTCGGCGGCCATCGCGCCGTCGCTACGCGCCACCAGCACCACGTCGTATTCGCCGGCCAGACCCGCCATCACCTGGGTGATGCGCGGATCGCGGCTGCGCGCCATCTGTTCGACGCGCTCGAGCAGCTTGACCTTGGCGGTCGCGTCGAGCGAATGCAGCGGATCGGACGGCAGATACAGGTCGCGCCCGGCCACGCCGGTCAGCGACGAGGCCACCTTGATCTTCTGCTTGCCGCCGCCGGCCTTGGCGATCGAGCGGGTGGCGAGGGCCGCCTGGCGGATCGCCTCGGGCGACAGGTCGTCCGAGTAGGCAAACGCGGTCCGGTCGCCTGACACGGCGCGCACGCCCACCCCTTGATCGATGCTGAAGCTGCCTGATTTCACGATGCCTTCTTCAAGGCTCCATGCTTCGCTACGGGTGGCCTGGAAGTACAGGTCCGCGTAGTCGATGCGGTGCGTGAAGATTTCGGCGAGCGTGCGGGTGAGCACGGCTTCGTCGAGGCCGTAAGGCGTGAGGAGCACGTCCTTGGCGGTGGCGAGATTGCGGATACCGGGTTCGATGATATTCATGCGAGGTCTGTTCTGCTCGATACAAAGGGGTTCGGTTGGCGCACGCGCATCGCATACATGGGTGGGCGGCGTCGTACTTTCAATGTCCAGTTCAGCTTTAGCTCGTGAGCACGCGGTGGCGCCAGGCCGGCAGGCTTTGGCGGACCTCGTCGATGCGTGCGCGCTCCAGATTCCCGGCGACGACGCCGGCGCCTTCGTCGCGGACCGCGACGATCTCGCCCCACGGGTCGATCAGCATGCTATGTCCCCACGTGCGGCGGCCGTTCTCGTGCTTGCCGCCTTGCGCCGCGGCGAGCACGTAGCACTGGTTTTCGACGGCGCGGGCGCGCAGCAGCATTTCCCAGTGCGCGGCGCCGGTCGTATAGGTGAAGGCCGAGGGCACCACGATCAGCGCGCAATCGCCCATGCGGCGATACAGCTCCGGAAAGCGCAAATCGTAGCAGACCGACAGGCCGACCCGTCCGAACGGCGCGTCGAAGGTGCGAACTTCCTCGCCAGGCCGGATGGTGCGCGCCTCGTCGAACGATTCTTCGCCTTTTTCGAAATTGAACAGGTGAATCTTGTCGTAGCGGGCCGCTTCTTCGCCCTGTGGATTGAAAACCAGCGTGGTATTGAGGACGCGGCTGGCTTCCGGCGCGGTGATCGGCAGCGTGCCGCCGATCACCCAGACGCCGTGGCGGCGCGCCGCATCCGCCAGAAAACGCTGGATCGGGCCGTCGCCGTAGGGTTCGCGTACGCTGAGTTTGTCCGTGTCCTTGAAGCCCATGAAACAGAAGTATTCGGGCAGCAGGACGAGTTGCGCACCGTCGGCCGCGGCCTCGGCGATCAGGCGTTCCGCCTCGGCCAGATTGCGCTCGCGATCCGGCGTGCTCACCATTTGCAGGGCGGCGACGCGGCAGGACAGGGCAGGGGAAGTTGGGTGGGCGTGGTGTTCGCTCATGGGCGTTTCGAAAGACTCCCGGCAGTGAGCAGGCTGGCGCGAACTGCGGGCGCTGCCTGTGTCGATCAAGGGCGTACCGTTGCCGGTCCGGCGCCGCGAGTATCGTCAGACGGCACTCACGGTGGTCAATGCGGGGTGGCTCAATGCGCTTCCACGGTCGAAGCCGGCAGGTCCATCTTACCTCGATCGCTGCGCACCCGCTCGACATGCGGTTTCGACCACGAACCGGTGATTGCATAGTCCAGCGCGAAGGCTTTTGAAATCGACTTGGACAGCGCGAAATCGGCGACCAGTGCGGCGAGACCGAACAGCGGATTGATCACGGTGGCGGCGACCACGCCGGCGCCGGCGCTGATCGTCGGCACGATATGCACATGCAGGTCCTGGGTTTCCTGCGCGAGGTCGACCGAGCCGGTCATCTCGGCGCGGGCCGGCGCCGTGACCATCTGGAAGTTCTCCGTGCGGCCGATGCCGTCGCTGATCTGCCCGGTGCCCTTGACGCTTTCGAACGGCAGGCCCTCGCCGATCACGTCGCGGAAATTCAGCGTCGCAAAGCGCGCGAGACTTTGCAGGCTCAACACGCCCAGCAGCTTGGCGACGCCCGGATCGACCTTGAGGATCTGGCCGTGCTGAAGGTCGACCGCGAGGTTGCCGTTCAGCGTCGGGTAGTCGATGCGGGTCGGGCCGCCGCGCCAGACCACCTTGCCCGACAGCGTGCCGCTGCCGCCCTTGAGCGTGCGCGGCTGGCCGGCCCGTTCGAGCAGGGCGCCGGCATCCTTGATGTCGAGCTTGAAATCGAACACGGTGCGCTTCGGCGTGTCTTCGTCGGCATTGGCGCCGAGGCGCGTCGAGGTGCGCCAGTTGGCCGTCGCGGTCAGGGTGGCGGCCGGATTGCTGATGTCGAGCTTGTCCAGTTGCCAGACCGGGACGCCGTCTTCCTCGAAATTGTGCGCGTCGACTTCCAGGCTGCCTATGTTGTGGTCGCGCACGATCAGCTCGTTCACCACCAGATCGATCGACGGCATGTTCTGCGCCGGCGCCGAGATCGCCTGGCCGAGCAGGTCGTTTTCGGTGGCGGACGGAATCACGAGACGGGCGAGGCGGGCCTGCAGCGTGCCGGGCGAGCCTTTGACGGGACCGGGCAGCCAGGCGAGGTGCCCGGACACCTGATTCGAGGCGACGTTGGCCTGCCAGTTGCCGTTGTCACGCGACGCGCCGACGATCACGCTTTCCCAGTGGCGCTTGAGCAGCGTCAGCATGCCGATGTGCACGGCAAAGCGGTTCGGCAGGAACTGCGTCAGCGCCGGATTGGGCGCGCTGGCTGCCGACGCCGGTGCCGACGCAGCGGGCGCAGCCGCAGCTTCCTTGCTGCGCATCTGGTTGACGAACGCGCGCCACTGGTCGGCGTCGAAACTGTCGATGTCGACCGCGGCGATCACCCCTTCGGTCGGCAGTTCGGCCGGCTTGTTGACACCTACCGCGCCGACCACCACCGTCGGCGGTTGCCCTGGCGTATGGCGCAGCAGATAGGTGGCGGCGATCGGGCCGAACCGCAGGTCGGCGCGCTGCAGGCCGGCGTCGCTTGCCGGGACGGCCGGCTTGAAGGTGAAGTGCAGCGGCATCGGCTGACCGACCGGCTTGTTGAACGGCGCGGGGAAGTCGAGCGCGAGGCCGCTCAGGTCGGAGTTCGCGGTAACGTCGGGCAGGCGCCCTTTCGCGCCGCTCACGCTCAGGTCGTAGGGCGCGCTGCCGCTCATGCGCGTGAGCACCTGCGCGGCCGGACCGTGCAGGTTCAGGCCGCGTGCGGCATCGACGGCAATGTGGCCGTTCAGGTCGAGCGCATAGCTGCCGTTGTTCTTGACCCCGCCGTTGGCGTGGACGTCGCCGCCGAGGAACTGGCCGGAGAGCCGGTCGAGCTGGGCGGTGTGTTCGGTGAAGCGAACCTTGCCGGTGAGTTGCGACAAGGGCGGCACGTTGTCCATGCTCAGGCGGTTGTTCTGGAAGCCCAGCGCGCCCTCGACGGCGATATGCGGCTTCGGCGTGCGCGGCACGGTCAGCTTCAGCGCGAGCGACGCGGGGCCGTCGGCGCGCACCTTCTCGCCGACGTGCTTCGACAGGCCGCCGAGCGCGCTCGCATTGACGTAATCGATCATGTCGGCGAGCGGGCCATGGCCATCGCCGCTGATCACGAGGGGCGAGGCCTTGGTGCCCAGGTCGTCGATCTTGCCGCCGACCTTGGTGAGCGCGATGCGCTTGTAACGGGCGCGATCGACATCGAAGCGCAGCACGTTCTCTTTCAGCTCGAAGGTGCCGTCGATGCCGTCCAGCGCCGGCCACACGTTCGGCGTCACGCCGTCCTTCATCAGGCGCGGCGGATACGGCGAGGGGTCGAACTTGCCGCCCTTGAAGGGCGCGACGATATGGAACACACCGGCACTCGGATCGCGCGAGTAGGGGAACTTGGTGAGGTCGCCATGCACCTCGATGACCGCGCCGCGCGATATGCCGGCCTGCAGCCCGTGACCGAGGTAAGTGCGCAGTTTCTCGCTGATGCTGGTGGGCAGGTAGCGGACGATGCGCGTGACCTGGGCGTGATCGAACTGGGCCTTCAGATCGAGCGAGCCACGGCCGTGGCCGGGGTTGCTGTAGTCGGCGGTGACCTTTGCGGCGGTGTCCGCGTTGGCCACGCTCAGTTCCGGGACGGTGATCGCAAACGCCTTATGCGCCTCGCCCGGCGCCGCCGGCTTGACGGTCCAGTTGCCGCGCCCCCGCAGGCGGTCGAACTTGAGACGCGGGTCGTCGAACACGCCCGGCAGCGTGAGCGCCACATTGTTGGTGTCGATCGTCATCGAGCCGTGGGTTTCGTCGGCATCGACGCTGCCCCACAGGTTCTCGACCCCGGGCAAGCCGGCTCGCGGGTGACCGAGCGGGGTCAAGCCCGGCGGCGGTTCCTGGGCCGCCACGCTGATGCCCTGCAGGTCCGCCTTGAAACGGTAGCGCACGATCGGTTCGGCGCCGCTTGCGTTATGTTCGGTGGCCGCTTCGCCGGAGTTCGGCGTCGCCCGTACGACCTCGATCAGGTAGTTCGCCACCAGCCCGCGCGGATTGAAGCGCACCAGCTCGTTGAGCAGGTGTCCGGAGAGCGGCAGCGCGCGGCTGAATTCGGCGAGGATCCCGAGGTCGACGCGGTCGCCGGTCACGCTGATCAACTGGCCGTGCTGCAGGGAGGCCCTGCGGTAGTGGCCGGTCAGCGTCGTCAAGGCGAGCGTGCGGGTGAGTGGCGTGCCGTCGTCGAGCGGCGGCTGGCCCAGTTCGGCGTGCAGGTGGTTCAGTTGCAGCGTGTAGTCGCCCGTCTCCGCCACCTCGACTTTCCACGAGAAACTGGCGGTCGGCACGTCGAGGCGCGGCTGGGTTGGACGCACCCGCATCGAGACGTTGGTGCCGGCCAGCTCGCCGCTCGCCGATTTCATGCGGCCCTGGGCAAACTCGATCCAGATGGCGTTGTCGACCCGGCCCGCGAAGGTCTCGATCGGGAAGTCGATGTAGTGCGCAAGGGCGGGCAGGTCGACCGGGCCGGTGGACACGTACGCCTGGCCGGTCCAGTTGATCGGCTTGCCGATCGCCGAGAGCGGCGCGTGCTTGAATTGCGCGCGGAAGTCGAGCGGACCGTGCAGCACGCTGCCGTCCGGCGGCGCCTGCAGCGCCAGGTGGTGGTCGTAGCCGTCGTTGAGGATAGCGAGCCGGATGTTCTGCAGCGCCAGTTCCGGCGCGTCGTGACTCGCGTCCTTCCACCGCAGCGTGCCGCCGCGCAGCACGATGGCCTGCTGGCGCAGCAGCCACGTGGTGAAGGTGTCGTTGCCCGTGTGCCGGCTCGGCATCGTGACGCCGGCGACCGATAGCGCGCCGTCGCTGCCGCGCGCGATCAGCACGTCGGGCTGATCGACGATCAGGCTCGAGAGGATCGGCTTGAGTTGCCACAGCGAACTCCACGACACCGTGGCGGTGGCGTGCGGGATCGCGAGCCCGACCTTGCCGTCATGGTCGCGAATGGTCAGATTGGTGACGTCGATGCCAGGCTGAAAACCGGTCCAGTGCGGCGCCAGTTTGCCGATGCTGAGTTGCGCGTGGATTTTCTCGGATACGAGTGCTTCGATGCGCGGCCGGAACGCGTCGACCCGTGGCAGCAAGCCGTAGCGCAGCCCCATGAAGAGCGCCGCCGCGATGAAGTAGATGACCAGCGCAATGGCCGCCAGCACCCTCAGGGTGTGACGCAGCACCACATGGTCGCCGCCGCGCACTGGCCTGACTTGTCCGGGTTCGTGTGGCGCGGCGGATTCGTTTCGCTCGGACATGCTGCGGCGGGGGTGGGCGTATGGTAGTTTTGCGGTCTGACGACGAAATGTAACACACGGGCCAGCCGCGACGAATATCCGTCAAAGCCTGTGCCCATGCCGCCTCGCGACCTGCGCGACGCGCTTCAAGGCTCCGTGATGAGACGGATGACGCAACAAGCGATCCAGACCTTTGATGACTGACGCCACACTCCTGAGTTCCAGCTATTCACACTATGCGGCGCGCGCGCTGGCGGCCCGTCCTGAACTGGCGGAGCGCATTGCGGCGCTGGCTGCCGCGCCGTTGACGCGCGAGCGGATCGAAGCCCGCTTCGACGCGTTGTGCGCCGCGCAGGCCGGCCCTGCCGGCGGCGCGTTGACCGAGGACGGGCTCAAGCGGGCGTTGCGCCAGTTGCGCACCGAGGTGTTCTGCGCCGTGATGGAGCGCGACCTGACGGGTCATGCGGACGTCGCCGAAGTGACCGGTGCGATGACCGATCTGGCTGAAACGACCATCCAGCGGGCGCTGGCGGTGCTCTCCGCCGATCTCGAAGTGCTGTACGGCGAGCCGCGCGACCCGCAGGGCGAGCGCCTGACGCTCGGCGTGGTCGGCATGGGCAAGCTGGGTGGGCGCGAGCTGAACGTGTCATCGGATATCGACCTGATCTTCCTCTATGAAGAGGACGGCGAAACCGCCGGCGGCCAGCGCTCGCCGATTGCCACGCAGGACTTCTTTACCCGCCTCGGCAAACGCCTGATCGCCGCGCTGGCCGAAGTCACCGCCGATGGCTATGTGTTTCGCGTCGACATGCGCTTGCGGCCGAATGGCGATTCGGGACCGCTCGTGTGTAGTCTTGGCATGCTCGAAGAGTATTTTTACGTGCAGGGCCGAGAGTGGGAGCGCTATGCCTGGATCAAGGGGCGGCTCGTATCCGAGCGCGGCAGCGACGCCGCGCGCCGGCTGTCGAAGCAGCTCGATGCAATCGTTCTGCCGTTCATCTACCGCCGCTATCTGGACTTCGGCGTGATCAGCGCGATCCGTGCGTTGCATCTGCAGATCCGCCAGGAAGCGCAACGCCGCGCCTCGATGCGGCCCGACAAGGCCGACGACATCAAGCTCGGCCGCGGCGGCATTCGCGAGATCGAATTCAGCGCGCAGGTGTTCCAGTTGATTCGTGGCGGGCAGGATGCGGGTTTCCGCGTGCGGCCGACGCTCGCCGTGCTGCGCCACGCGGCGGCGCACGGCCTGCTTGCGCCGACCGTGTGCGTGAAGCTTTCGCAGGCCTATCGCTTTTTGCGCGAGCTCGAACACCGCTTGCAATATCGCAACGACGCGCAGACGCACGCGATGCCGGTCGACCCGGAGGAGCGCGCGGCGCTGGCGCAGGCCATGGGCTTCGACGACTATGCGGCGCTGATGGTGAAGCTCGAGGCGCACCGCGAGCTGGTCGAACAGCAGTTCGATCAGATCTTCGCCGACAAGGTGACGGGCCGCGATGGCTGCGGCGCGCCGGAGGACGGCGCGGCGGTGTGGGTGTGGAGCAGCGCGCTGGCCGACGATAGCGCGGACGTTGCCTTGCAGGCGCGCCTCGTCGAGCTTGGCATTGCCGAGCCGGCCGAACTGCTCGCGCGGCTGCGCGCCCTCTGGCAATCGTCGCGTTACGCGGGGCTCGCCGAGCGCAGCCGGCAGCGCTTCGACATCGTGGCGCAACGCGCGCTCGAAGCCGCGCGCACGCTGGAGCCGCCGGCGCGGCGCGGCGACACGGTGGCGCGCTTCTTCGACCTGCTCGAAGCCGTGAGTCGCCGCGGCGCCTATCTGGCGCTGCTCACCGAGTATCCGCAAGCGTTGCACCGGGTCCTGTCGGTGCTGGGTGCCTCGCACTGGGCGGCCGGCTATCTGATCCGCCATCCGCAACTGCTCGACGAACTGCTGGACGACGAAGCGATTGCGAGCCCGTTCGACTGGCCCGAATTCAAGCGCACCCTGCGCTTGCGGCTCGCCGCGGCGGACGGCGTCGAACAGCAGATGGATCTGTTGCGCCATGCCCATCAGGCCGAAGTGTTCCGCATTCTGCTGATCGATCTGGCCGGCAAGCTGAGCGTCGAACATGTGAGCGACCGGCTCTCGGAACTCGCGGATGCCGTGCTCGACGTCACGCTCGAAGCCGTCTGGAACCAGTTGGCCCGACGCCACCGCGAGGTGCCGCGCTTTGCGGTCATCGCGTACGGGAAGCTGGGCGGCAAGGAGTTGGGCTACGCGTCGGACCTCGACCTGATCTTCCTCTACGACGACGCCGACGAGAACGCAGCGGAGATCTACGCCATGTACACGCGGCGCCTGATCACCTGTCTGACGATGGCCACGGGCGCGGGCACGCTGTTCGACGTCGACCTGCGGCTGCGGCCGAACGGCGAGTCGGGGCTGCTCGTCACGGATCTGGACGCGTTCAGGCGTTACCAGTTGCGCGAAGGCGACGCGGCGAATACCGCGTGGGTGTGGGAGCACCAGGCGCTGTCGCGGGCGCGCTATTGCGCGGGCGACGCCGAGATCGGCGCGAAGTTCGAGGCGATCCGCGAGCAGGTTCTGACCACTCCGCGCGAGGCAGGGCCGCTCGCGCGTGAGATCGTCGAGATGCGCGAGCGGGTGGAGGCCGGGCATCCGAACCGGACCCAACTGTTCGATCTGAAGCACGATCGCGGCGGGATGGTGGATATCGAGTTCACCGTTCAATACTGGGTGCTGCTGCACGCGGCGCGCGATCCGGAGTTGATCCGCAATACCGGCAATATCGCGCTGCTACGCGAGGTGTCGCGCTTCGGGATGATGAGCGAGGAGGAAGCCGAGACGGTGGGCGCGGCGTATCGCACTTACCGCAAGTTGCAGCACAAGCTGAGGCTCGACGGCATGGAGAAGGCGCGCGTCGAGCCGGCCGCCGTCGAAGCGGAGCGCCAGGCGGTGCTGGCGTTGTGGCAACGGGTGTTCGGGTGAGGGTTGGGGCCTGGCCGGCTCGGGGCGCTGAAGGCTCGGAGCGTGTTGTGCGGATTTGCTCGGTGAAACCCGTGAATACGGGCGAGGGGTCGCTCTGGCTCTGGTAGTGGGGCGGCCCGCAGTGTATCGGGGCGCCTCGCCGTGGTGTCGGCACGGCCCGCAGCCCCTGTGTGATGGCGTCTCTTACGCTGCCAGCATTTCCTTGGCGTGTTTGCGCGTCGTGGCGGTGATCTCCAGCCCGCCGAGCATGCGCGCTACTTCTTCGACCCGGCTTGCCTTGTCGAGCGGCGTGACGCTGCTGACCGTCCCACCCTTGCCGTTGGCGGCTTTTGCCACCTGGAAGTGATGGTCGCCGCGCGCGGCGACCTGCGGCAAATGGGTCACGCACAGCACCTGGCGGGCGCGGCCGAGCTGGTGCAGCAAGCGTCCGACCACCTCCGCGACGCCACCGCCGATGCCGGTGTCCACTTCGTCGAAGATCAGTGTGGGGGTGGGGCTGGCGGCGCTGGCGATCACGGCGAGCGCAAGGCTGATCCGCGCCAGCTCGCCACCCGAGGCGACTTTGGCGAGCGGCCGCAGCGGCACGCCCGCGTGGCCCGCCACCCGGAACTCGACCTGTTCCAGCCCGTGCGGGCCTCCATCCGGCAGCGCCACGAGGGCGACTTCGAAGCTGCCGCCTTTCATCGACAGTTCCTGCATGCCCGTGGTGACCGCCGAGCCCAGTGCCTTGGCGGCCTTGGCGCGTGCTTTCGATAGCTGCCTGGCCTCGGCGAGATAGGCTTCCTTCGCTTTGACTTCGGCGGCATGCAGGCTGTCCAGATCCGCGGCGGCATCCAGAGCGGCCAGTTGCGCGCGACGCGCGGCGTGTTCCTCCGGCAGCGTCTGCGGCTGCAAGCGGAATTTGCGGGCGGCCGAATGGAGCGCGTCGACGCGCTTCTCGATCTGGGCAAGGCGCTCGGGATCGAGCTCCAGCCGCTGCGCATAGTGACTCAGCGAATACGCCGCTTCCTGCAACTGGATCTCGGCGGGTTCAAGGGCGGCGAGGGCGTCGTTCAGCGCCGGATCGATTTCCGCGAGGTCGCGTACCTTGGAGACGATCGAGGCGAGATGCGTGATCATCGCCTCGTCCGACTCGGATAGCGCAGTGAGCGCACCCTGGACGCCGTCGATCAGGTTGGCCGAATGCGACAGGCGGTTGTGTTCGGCGTTGACCTCTTCCCATTCGCCCGGCTGCGGGGCGAGCTTGTCGAGCTCGGCCAACTGCCATGCGAGGCGTTCGCGCTCGAGTTGCAGCTCGCGGTCGCGCGTCCTGGCGAGTTCGATGGCTTGCACCTTGTCGCGCCAGTTGCGCCAGGCGCGGCCCACGGCGCCTGCCTTGTCGATCAGTCCGGCGTGGGTGTCGAACAGCTCGCGCTGGGCGTCCGGGCGCATCAGCAACTGGTGGGCGTGCTGGCCGTGAATGTCGACCAGCATTTCGCCGACCTCGCGCAGTTGCGCGAGCGTCGCCGCCGTGCCGTTGATGAAGGCGCGCGAGCGACCGTTCGCGTCGACCACGCGTCGCAGCATGACGGTCCTGCCGTGCGGATCGTCGGCCCCTGCGGCGGCGGCGGCCGAGGCCAGCGCCTGCTCGTCGAGCCAGTGCTCGAGCTGCGCATGGGTTTCGAATTCCGCAGTGATGTCGGCCCGTGCCTCACCGGTACGTACGACGCTCGCGTCGGCACGGGCGCCGAGCGCCAATGCCAGGGCGTCGATCAGGATCGACTTGCCGGCGCCTGTTTCGCCTGAAAAAACCGTAAAGCCGCTGTCGAATTCAAGATCGAGCGCGGCGACGATGACGAAGTCGCGTATCGAGAGGTGGCGAAGCATGGGGTCGTCTGGTGGGCGTGGGTTACCGGCTGGGGCGATCCGCTCAGGGCTTGATGTCGTCTTCGTGCGACGGGTATTCGTTCCAGTGAAGTTTCTTGCGCAGCGTCGCGTAATAGCTATGGCCGACCGGATGCAGTAGCGGCACGGTGTGGCGCGAGCGGCGAACTTCGATGGTGTCGTTGTGTTCGAGCGCAGTGAACGACTGCATGTCGAAATTGACGTTCACGTCCCGCCCCGCCACGATCTGGATGCTGACCTTGGAGTCGTCCGGCAGCACGATAGGCCGGTTCGACAGCGCGTGCGGCGCGATCGGCACCAGCACGATGCCTTGCAACTGCGGATGCAGGATCGGCCCCGACGAGGACAGCGCATAGGCCGTCGAACCGGTCGGCGTGGCGACGATCAGCCCGTCCGAGCGCTGGTTGTACATGAAGCGGCCGTCGACCGAAACGTGCAGTTCCGCCATCCCCGAGAAGCCGCTGCGGTTCACCACCACGTCGTTGAACGCCAGCGCGTGGTAGATCGGGCTGCCGTCGCGCATGATGCGCGCCTCGAGCAGGGTGCGCTCTTCGCGCTCGAAGTGGCCGCTGAGCATCAGCGGGACGATTTCCTGCATGTCGGAAATCGGGATGTCGGTGATAAAGCCGACGCGCCCATGGTTGATGCCGATCAGCGGCGTGCGGTACGGCGCGAGCTGGCGGCCGATGCCGAGCATCGTGCCGTCGCCGCCGAGCACCACGGCGACGTCGGCGCGCGCGCCGATCTCCGCGGGGCGCAGGGCCGGGTAATCGGTGATGCCGATCTCCGCGGCGGTGTCCGCTTCGAACACCACGTCGAAGCCGCGCCTGGCGATGCACGAGGCGAGCGCGGTCAGAGGCTCGCCGATGCCTGGCGTATTGTTGCGCCCGACTAGCGCAACGGTCTTGAACTGGCTGGTAACTTGCATGCCGGCATTACACCATAGGTGGGGACTGAAAAGAACCGTCCGGGGCCACACGGGCGCCCGGCCTGGGCGGGGCGCTGCCTTACCTGCCAGGTCCGCGGGGAGACCCGCGCGGAACCGAGTGGTATTGTTAGCGCTCGCGGTTGTTGCGTCATTAAGCTAAAATTTTCCGTCATGCTAGATCCTCGCGCACAAACCCTCCTCAAAACGCTGATCGAGCGCTATATCGCCGAGGGTCAGCCGGTCGGCTCGCGCACGTTGTCCCGCTATTCCGGCCTCGAACTGAGCCCGGCGACCATCCGCAACGTGATGTCCGATCTGGAGGAGCTGGGGCTCGTAATCAGTCCGCATACTTCGGCGGGCCGCATTCCGACGCCGCGTGGCTACCGCCTTTTCGTCGACACCATGCTCACGGTCGAGTCCGCCGCGGACGAAGAAGCCGTCACCCGTACCGTCAAGACCACCTTGCAGGCGGGCGAGCCGCAGAAGATCGTGGCGGCGGCGGCGAGCGTGCTGTCCAGCCTGTCGCAGTTTGCCGGCGTGGTGCTGACGCCGCGGCGCAGCCATGTGTTCAAGCAGATCGAGTTCATGCGCCTTTCGGACAAGCGCATCCTGCTGATCATCGTCACGCCCGAGGGCGACGTGCAGAACCGCATCATGGCGACGCAGCGCGACTTTTCGCCGTCGCAACTGGTGGAAGCCTCCAATTACATCAATGCACACTTCGCCGGCCTGTCCTTCGACGAGGTGCGCCGACGCCTGCGCGAAGAGATCGACGAACTGCGCGGCGACATGACTACGCTGATGCACGCGGCCGTCACCGCCAGCACCGACGAAGCCGACACCGGCGAGACCGTATTGATTTCCGGCGAGCGCAATCTGCTCGAAGTGGCCGACCTGTCTTCCGACATGGCGCGGCTGCGCAAGCTGTTTGATGTATTCGACCAAAAGACCAGCCTCCTTCAGTTACTCGACGTGTCGAGTCACGCCCAGGGCGTGCAGATTTTCATTGGCGGCGAGTCGAATCTCGTGCCGATCGAAGAAATGAGCGTGGTGACCGCACCGTATGAAGTGAACGGCAAGATCGTCGGCACGCTCGGCGTGATCGGACCGACGCGGATGGCCTATAACCGCGTGATCCCGATCGTCGACATTACGGCGCGTCTGCTTTCGTTGACGCTGAGCCAGCAATAGCAACCGCCTGTCGCCAGGCGCGGCGGCCGATGCCATTGCGACTGCCACTGCCTGCAACCGACCGCCGGTCGACGTCCGCAACGTCATGCCGGTAATAATGCCTGGCGGCGCAGAGCTTGCCAATTGGCCGAATGGCCAGGTATCGGCGGCGGATCGCGCCGCTATAATGAGTTTCACCTGAATCGATTTCCCGCCTTAAGCGGTTAGCCCTGTTGCCTATGCGTTTCGACCTCGAGCGGCCATCTCAGCCCGCCACAGCCCATCGTGTTGCGGTGTTGCTGATCAATCTGGGCACGCCCGACGCTCCAACGCCGAAGGCCGTGCGGCGCTACCTCGCGCAGTTTTTGTCGGACCCACGAGTGGTCGAGATTCCCGCCGCCGTCTGGCAGGTCATCTTGCGGCTCCTGATCCTGCCGTTTCGCGGGCGCTCGTCGGCGCGCAAGTATGCCGCGGTGTGGACGCCGGAAGGCTCGCCGTTGCGCGTGTTCACCGAGAAGCAGGTGGAAGGGTTGCGGCATCTGCTGCAGGCGAACGACTACACGGTGCTCGTCGACTACGCCATGCGCTATGGCATTCCGGGCATTCCGGACATGCTGAACCAGCTCAAGCTGGCCGGTGCGGAACGTGTGCTGCTCGTGCCGATGTATCCGCAATACTCGTCGTCGACCACCGCCACGGCTTTCGACGCCGCATTTGCGGCGCTTGGGCGCATGCGCAACCAGCTGGAAATCCGCACCGTCCGCCAGTATGCGGATCATCCGGCCTATATCGCGGCGCTGGCGGCGCAGGTGCACCAGTATTGGCACGCTCACGGCCGGCCGGATTTCGCAGCAGGCGACAAGCTGGTGCTGAGCTTCCACGGTGTGCCCAAGCGCACGCTCGATCTGGGCGATCCGTATCACGACCAGTGCCAGCAAACCGGGGCGCTGCTGATGCAGGCGCTTGAGCTGACATCGGTCGAATGCCGCATTACGTTTCAGTCGCGCTTCGGCAAGGCCGAATGGCTGCAGCCCTACACCGCGCCGACGCTCAAGGAACTGGGCGCCGCGGGTGTCCGTCGGGCCGACGTGTTTTGTCCGGGTTTTACCGCTGACTGCCTCGAAACGATCGAGGAAATCGGCATGGAGGTTCGCGACGAGTTCGTTCACGCCGGCGGCAAGGAGTTTCACCGGATTCCTTGCCTGAACGCCTCGCAGGCGTGGATTGCCGCGCTTGGTGAGATCGTCGCGCAGAATCTGCAGGGCTGGCCGGTGCAGGCGGCTTCGCTGCAAGGGGTGGTGGAGGCGTGAGGCCTTGTTTCAACGCGCTTAGGGAACGCGCTTAGGGCGCCGGACTGATCGATGAACTACAGGATTTCAACCGAACCGGGTGCGCGTCTGCGCATCGACAAATGGCTTTGGGCTGCACGCTTCTTCAAGACGCGCTCGCTGGCGGCGGATGCCGTCGATAAAGGCCATGTGCGTATCGGTGGGGCCACGGTCAAGCCGGCAAAGGACGTGCGGGTCGGCGATCTCGTTGAAGTCGAGATCGAAAGGATCGTTTGGCAGGTCGAGGTGCTGGGCATGTGCGATGTGCGCGGGCCCGCCAGCGTGGCGCAAACGCTTTACGCGGAAACCGAGGACAGCAAGGTAAAGCGGCAGGTGGAACAGGAGCGGCGCAAGACGTATCGCGAACCGGCGGCCGCCTTGCACGGGCGTCCTACCAAGCGCGACCGGCGCACTATCGACAAACTTTCAGGTGGGGATTGAACAGCTGTTCCATCGTGGCATGCACGCCGCCATACTCGGTCGTGCTGTCGTTGACGGCCCCGGACATGCAGATGGTCGTGGTTCCCGCGATGAGCACCAAGGCGACCACGGATATTGCGAAGGTCAGTTTCACGGTACTCCCCCGAAAGGTGCTGAACGAACGCGCGTAGTGAGTGAATTGAAGTGGTATATACCGGGCTAGGGTAAACGTGCCTTTTCCGGCGGACATCTGCAGTTTAGGTCAGACCTCGACCCCACTCAATCTCATTCTCATGAAGTCAGAGTAATGGTTGTAACCAGGCATTTCTCCCGCACTGCTGCGGTGCAAAAAGGTCGTTTTGACCGCTTGAAATCGTGCTTTAGGTCCCCAACTTATCGAACGATGAGCGGTGGTCTGTGTCGTGTTTTTGCAACGCTCGAACGAGCTCCCGCGAACACCATGCGGCCGCCCTTGGCTTTAACTTTCTAACGACTTTCAGCGACATGGAAAACACGCAAGAGAACCCGACGAGCCAGAATCCCACGCCCGCCGAAGAAGCCGCGCGCCAGGCCGCCGAGGCCGCCGCGCTTCAGCCCGACGCGAACCCGGCTGATGCTGCGCCGGGCGCTGCCGCGCCGGCCGGCGTCGAGGCCGCGCTGGCCGAAGCGCAAGCGAAGATTGCCGAGCTGCAGGAGAGCTTCCTGCGTGCGAAGGCCGAGACCGAAAACGTGCGCCGCCGTGCGCAGGAAGACGTCACCAAGGCCCACAAGTTTGCGATCGAAAGCTTTGCCGAGCATCTGCTGCCGGTGGTCGACAGTCTCGAGGCCGCCGTTGCCCACTCGTCGGACGACCTGCAGAAGGTTCGCGAAGGGGTCGAACTGACGCTGCGTCAGTTGAACGGGGCGCTCGAGAAAGGTCGCGTGGCCGCGATCAATCCTCCGGCCGGCGAGAAGTTCGACCCGCATCGTCACCAGGCTATTTCCATGGTGCCGGCCGAGCAGGAGCCGAACACGGTCGTTTCCGTGCTGCAAAAGGGCTATGTGATTGCCGACCGCGTGCTGCGTCCGGCGCTCGTCACCGTCGCACAGCCGAAGTAAGCGCCCGGTTGCGTTTAAGAGCCGCCAAGGCCGGCACGCCGTTACTATGGCCAACCTTCCCGTCGACGCCACGGCTTTTGCCGTGTTCGAGATGCAGGAACTGAGCGCGGAGTCGTTCGACGCCGGACTCGAGGCGGCCGGCGATGAGCTGGCGGTGGTGTTCTTCTGGGGGCTGGACTGCTTTAACTGTGAAATAGCGAAGAAGGCGATGCTGGCGCAGCCCGAGGCGATTCGCGCGCTCGGGCTCAAATGGTTTCACAGCAACGTCTACGCGCACCGCGAGCTGGGCCGCCGCTTCATGTTGCACGGCGTGCCGACGTGGTTCTTCTTTCACCATGGCAAGCGGCTTGGCCGGGCAACCGGCTGGCACGGCCTCGGGCAGTTCGAGGCAGCGGTGGCAGCCGCGCGGGAGAAGGTGCGGGCGAAGCTTGCCTCGCCAATCCCGAAGCAGCAGGAGATTGAAAAAAATTAAAGACCGCATTGCATTCAAGGTCTTGAAAACGATGCGGACGCACTTATGTTGAGTGCAGGTATGAATTGAAGGCGGCGTGCCTTGCCGCCAGATGGGCACAAGGCACTTTCCGCAGCGATCAAAGTCAGGAGATTAGTAAAAATGGGCAAAATCATCGGCATCGACCTCGGCACGACCAACTCGTGCGTGGCGATCATGGAAGGCAATTCGGTCAAGGTGATCGAGAACTCGGAAGGTGCGCGCACCACGCCGTCGATCATCGCTTACATGGAAGACGGCGAAATTCTCGTCGGCGCGCCTGCGAAGCGTCAGTCGGTCACGAACCCGAGGAACACGCTGTACGCGGTCAAACGCCTGATCGGCCGCCGCTTCGAAGAAAAAGAAGTGCAGAAAGACATCGGCCTGATGCCGTACAAGATCGTCAAGGCCGACAACGGTGACGCCTGGGTCGAAGTGCGCGACCAGAAGCTCGCTCCGCCGCAAATCTCGGCGGAAGTGCTGCGCAAGATGAAAAAGACCGCTGAAGACTACCTCGGCGAGCCGGTCACCGAAGCGGTGATCACGGTTCCCGCGTACTTCAACGACAGCCAGCGCCAGGCTACCAAAGACGCAGGCCGCATCGCCGGTCTGGAAGTCAAGCGCATCATCAACGAACCGACCGCAGCTGCGCTCGCGTTCGGCCTCGACAAGGCAGAAAAGGGCGACCGCAAGATTGCCGTGTATGACCTCGGCGGCGGTACGTTCGACGTGTCGATCATCGAAATCGCCGACGTTGACGGCGAAATGCAGTTTGAAGTGCTCTCGACGAACGGCGATACGTTCCTCGGCGGCGAAGACTTCGACCAGCGCATCATCGACTACATCATCGGCGAGTTCAAGAAAGAGCAAGGCGTCGACCTGTCGAAGGACGTGCTCGCGCTGCAACGCCTGAAGGAATCGGCTGAAAAGGCGAAGATCGAACTGTCGTCCAGCCAGCAGACCGAAATCAACCTGCCGTACATCACGGCAGACGCGTCGGGTCCGAAGCACTTGAACCTGAAAATCACGCGTGCGAAGCTCGAAGCGCTGGTGGAAGAACTGATCGAACGCACCATCGAACCGTGCCGTCTGGCGATCAAGGACGCGGGCGTGAAGGTTGGCGAAATCGACGACGTGATTCTCGTCGGCGGTATGACCCGTATGCCGAAGGTGCAGGAAAAGGTTAAGGAATTCTTCGGCAAGGAACCGCGCCGTGACGTGAACCCGGACGAAGCCGTGGCCGTGGGCGCCGCGATTCAGGGCCAGGTGTTGTCCGGCGACCGCAAGGACGTTCTGCTGCTCGACGTGACCCCGCTGTCGCTCGGTATCGAAACGCTCGGCGGCGTGATGACGAAGATGATCAACAAGAACACCACGATCCCGACGAAGCACGCGCAAGTGTATTCGACGGCGGACGACAACCAGGGCGCCGTCACGATCAAGGTGTTCCAGGGCGAACGCGAAATGGCAGCCGGCAACAAGCTGCTGGGCGAGTTCAACCTCGAAGGCATTCCGCCGGCCCCGCGCGGCGTGCCGCAGATTGAAGTGAGCTTCGACATCGACGCGAACGGCATCCTGCACGTCGGCGCGAAAGACAAGGCCACCGGCAAGGAAAACCGCATCGTCATCAAGGCGAACTCGGGTCTGTCGGAAGCCGAAATCGAAAAGATGGTGAAGGACGCAGAAGCGAACGCGGAAGAAGATCACAAGCTGCGTGAGCTGGCCGATGCCCGCAACCAGGGCGACGCGCTGGTGCACAGCACGAAGAAGGCGCTCACCGAATACGGCGACAAGCTGGAAGCGGCTGAGAAGGAAAAGATCGAAGCCTCGCTGAAGGACCTCGAAGACACGCTGAAGAGCGGTTCGAGCGACAAGGCGGCGATCGAAGCCAAGATCGAAGTCGTGGCAACGGCCTCGCAGAAGCTCGGCGAAAAGATGTACGCCGACATGCAGGCTGCCCAGGGTGCAGCAGGCGCTGCGGCCGGTGCCGCGGGTGCCGCCGGCGGTGCCTCGGCCGGTGGCGCGAGCCAGCCGGAAGACGACGTGGTCGACGCCGAGTTCAAGGAAGTCAAGAAGGACTAAAGCCAGGTCGCCATTTGACCGTAAAGCCGCACACAGCAATGTGTGCGGCTCGGCTGCAAAACGGTCTGCACCCGTCTCCGGGGGCATGAACCTGCAAAGCGGTTATCGCGCCTGGTGAGCCTTTTGGGCTCTCCGGGCACATTTGTTTTATGGAGGGCGTTGCTCAAATCGTGCAAACGAGGAGCGAGCAGCGGCCGGACGAGTCGTGAGACTCCAGCATTCAAGAGGAGCCGCCGCGCCTTGCTGCGCGGAGGGCGTTGAACCGATATGGCGAAACGGGATTACTACGAGGTTCTGGGCGTCGCAAAGAACGCGAGCGACGACGAAATCAAGAAGGCTTATCGCAAGCTTGCGATGAAGCA
>Ga0116227_10002592_pt1 | contig 40814 bp, 25 predicted proteins | sample S1TSphgellanicum_FD_89693 | JGI IMG/M metagenome (GOLD analysis project Ga0116227, IMG submission 89693) | Host-associated microbial communities from peat moss isolated from Minnesota, USA - S1T2_Fb - Sphagnum magellanicum MG | ecosystem: Host-associated > Plants > Peat moss > Unclassified...
CGAGATTTGGACATCCTATGTGTTAGAAACAATAGTTCAAAGGCTTGCTGGTTGTAGCCAAGTTTAAGCAGGTGTTGAGTCCATACGTGTTCATTAAAAGGGATGACAATTTGATATAAGGTTCTAGGATTTGGAATGTGTGAATCTAAATAACGAATCTATCAATGTTGAATTGTGAATGATGCTTGGAAGGCAAAATAATGAACTTCATCTACGAACGCAACCTAATAACTAAACATACATTCGCATTCGTCCTTCATCGGTAGCATTTGTGCTTTCAAGCATAGTCACCTTGTAGAACCGGAGGTAGAGGGACAAAAAGTTGCCTCACATCTACCCATGTAATTCCATGTTCTGTAGGTGTTATTTGTTTTTGCATAGGTTTTCACATTAAATAATATGGGTTGTAAGAATGACCTCTACCTTATAATGATTGAAACACACATCAAGGAAAATCGAAAGTTTCATAAATTGTCCCCGTAGAAAATAATTACTTCTATGAGAGAAAATTTAAAGCCTATTATTTCTCTAGAAGATAATTCAATATATCATTGCTTTCAAAATAATTTCAAACTTTAAATGACTCTTGGGAATGTTTAATCAAACCATCCTTTACATATGTAAAATTCTGCAAGATAATTAGGTTTTTTGCAATTGGAAGACCATATTGGTTTATACACATTGTATGGATGCCAAATAAAAATTATATGTTTTCTTGTTTTTTTCAATGTTGCATTTATTTTTGAGAATATCTCTATCCAAAGTTCCAATGTACATTTTTTTGGAAACATATTTCAAACAACAAAATTGGAGATTTTTGGAAATAACTTATGTTGATGTCACTTACATCAAAATGGTTATGTTGGTATCATATCAAACCTTTCAATTTTATCAATTTAGCAACCTGACACACAAATGTATATAATTATTTATATTGTCAATATTTCTAATGATTATTATGCCCTATAATGGGGAATTATACGTAACAATGCCTAAACATTATATAACAATACAAAACAATTTGCAACAAAGTTTGTGGTTACTTGATAATAAATTTCAATTTTAAATAGTGAATAACCACGTTAGGAGATGGAATTTTATTTTATATATTTATTGCAAGTGAAATCAATCTTGTGTGGAGTGTGTTTTCCAATTATGAATGTTATTTTTAGTATATTTGAAGCCATTCCCAATTGTTTTGTTTCTAAATGGCCATAAATATTTCATTTATCCTTCTATATCCTACATTGCATCTATGTTCAACATATATTTGTGGAATCTAATGTCAATTGTTATATCTAAAGTATTTTTTATATTGTGAATATATATTCCATCTTAGCTCAATCCAAATACAAATTTCCAAGATTGTAATGGGTAGAAAATAACTCAATTTCTAGTTGAATTTGTTAGTTCGTTTGATGGTCTTGCAAATTATTTTCCTATGGTTCTCATTTGAATGCAATTGTTTAAACATATCAAGATTTTTATTTGTCAACTCTTGAAAAAAAAATCAATGATCTGACTAATCACACATCTTAAAATGCATAACTCCTCAAGCAACCATGATCAAAAACCAAACACACATAGACAAATACATATTCTACACTAGTTAAACTCTTCCATTTTAATAATGTTGGTTCATTTCATGGTCTTGCAAATGACACTCCTATAGTTCTCTACTACTTTCTTATGGTTCTAAGATGTCATTGATGTCAATGGCCTCGTCTTTCATAGTATTGTGGAGAACTTTCAACATTCGGACTTGGTTCATCATCCACTCCCTTGGATGATTCTACCACAACTTTCGACGTTTTAACATTGTCATCACTCCAATATCCTTGCATTCTAGGTGGAATTTAAAGGCTTGCTCTTACTAGTGGCACCATTACATCTATTTCCCTACAATAAATAAATGTTGTTGATTTGTACCCATCTTCCTTTGGGTCGCTTTGGTTTTCTGGCCACTTTTTATTGATTTCAAGGGAATACTTGGAGACACAAATCTTAATAGATAATTAGACTACTTCAAGAGTCAAGTTCTATAGTTTTGATTTGTTGGGTGTGTTGGCCACGAATTGTCTCCTGGAAGTTGTGGTAAATTATTGAGAAAGTCCTCATCAAACATACAAATCAAGGTCGCATAGATTTTGTAGTCTTGCAAATGGTTCCTTGCTACTTAATATCCAACTTGTACTTGGTATTCCACATCAATGGACTTCATATCTTTCTTCCCAACAATAGGGTACAAGTCTAAGTCCTAAAGAGTTTGACAAGCCATGTTTGTTGTCTTTTTCAAAATAGAGCAAAACAATTGAGAGTGGAGAACTTGTGTAAAAAACTCACGACATGGCAAAACAATAGGTTGTTGTTAATAATGTGTGCAGGAAAACTTGTGGATTAAATACCCATTTCTTTAATAATTAAAATGTGGTTTACAATGCATTTAATAATCTCTTAAGATGTGTAACAATTGCCACAAACCTGTTGGATTTTATGACAAGGACAATTATATTTTATATGGAGAGTGGCATTGCTAGGTTCTAGATAGATATTCATAATAGTGTACTTATCAATTTCTCACATTCTCTTTTTACAATCCTATAATGATGCCCTCAATTATAGTAATGCCCTTAAGATACATTTGCAAATTGTGCATCAATTTTCAATGTGTTTTTAGAACAACTATTTCACAATAATGTTGTTTAAATGGTCTTTTGTCAAAAAAAAATTGTATAATATAGATAATTATAATATTTGACCACTAATGTTTTGCTAACAAGTCCATGTTACAATTATGTTTAACTTGTCCCCCATTATAATGGCCAAGATGAAAACAACCATGAATGACATGGCAATGCAGAATATGCTTCTCTTGACAAATAATATTTTGTCACATAGGAGATGTTTGAAACCAAGGGTAAGATTTTTAATAAAGGTGTTAATTTCTTTTTTGTTCTTCAACACATGGGGCACCAACCTTGGTAGATTTTTGTACTTACATTTAATTGAACAATGACATTGTTGTTAAGTATCCATGTGGTAAATCCACGTGGTACTAATGACATGTGAGTTATTGCTAACGTGGAAAAATATACTTTTGTCAAGGTATATTTTGACATGTCATTAAAATCTATCAGGGAATATTCTAGTTGAGATAGATGGAATATAATTGGAATATGCCTTCTAGCTCTTACTCATAGGCTCATGCTTTCGTTCACACATTCACCAAATTACAATCCCCCAAAATCCTTTGATTGATCTAGATGATAGGAAGGTTTTAGTTAAGGAGGTAGAGAAAAATGTTAGAAGTATTTGCTAAAATGTTTGTTTTAAGTTTTTGTCTCAACTCTTTTATGGTCAGTGCCGACCATTAGAGGTCCAGAGTGAAAAATGTAAACTTCCCCTCCAAGTACTATGTGTTTTAAAGTTATTTGCATATAAAAACATCTTTTGTAATTTTTTTGTGGAAATATACAACAAAAATCCAAAAAAATTCAATTGTAAGAATAGTTTTCTATTCTTATCATTGTTAAGGTGCTCTCACTTGTAGTCTTAAACAAGTCAAGTGCTTTGGACTTCAATTTTTTGTTCTTAATCTTAAATTATTTTGACATTTCATTTTTGTAATGACCTTCCCCAATAGAAGTTGGTTAAATGTTCATCTTGACATTTAACCAACTTCTCTTGGGTTCAACTTATGTTTCCTCAATGTAGACTTTCCATTTTACCATCCAATGTCTCAAATATCAATAGTTTGCCCCAACCATAATTCCTTAAGTCTTTTATACTTTTCCTCAGAATTTGCAATCAACATATGTTTGTCCCTCCAGAGATTGATTTTGTAATTGCCTCCAACATTAATACCCCTATAGTTGGTGTCGACTATAAGGAGAGTTCATCGATATTGTGGTTCCTCTTCTCACATAGTTGTTGGATTATTCTTCTTACATGAACCAAACACATCCCATATTTTGATTAAAGCCCTCAAGTGGTAGAATAAGTTTGACATTGTCGGGGTGTTGAACAAGGATAAAATCCAACCGAAGAACAAGGCTAGGATGAGTATCCCGCTTTGTCAGGTTTTCTCGATGCCTATGGTGCGGCCTGCACTAAAGATTGATGTATTGAGAATGGAGCAAGCCTTTTAGATGGGGTACAAGGAAGGTGAATTTTTTTTTTACGTTTCACCTGCCAATTAGAAAGGAGAAGAGGAATGTGTTTCTTCCCACAACAATACTAAGGTCTTTTATGGCATGAGAAGAATGACCGCTTTGAAGCCTTTTTAGAAAATGATCTAGACCCTCTTAGTCATCTGGTAAGATGTTTCATGTTTGGGATGGAAATCATGGCCTCCAAGCATGGTGCCCATACATTGATAGGGTCCATGCCCTTGATGAAGACTTCCACATATTTGTGGATTCATTTTTCCTTAACACCACGAATGGCTTGGTGGAGCTCCTCACAATGATGATTAATGTCAATAAGTGAATCTTTAAGGTGCACTCTTGTTTTTCAACCAATTGAGTTAGTTCAATTTTGTTTTGTTATCAACCCTAACTTCATTTATGTTTCACAAGTCTATAGAAATGGATCATGTGAAACCATCTTTTGTTTATGATCTTTTTTGCATTCAGTCTATAGGGACAATTCCTTTGGCTTAGTTGAAGGAGGTCATCCTTGATGGTCAATTTAAAAAATGTGAGGACAAAATCAAGAAGACTTGGTACAACCTCACATAAGAAGCCTTCTTTGAATATATGTATAAGGTTAGTTATATTTATCCATTGTGCCTTTATCTTTGCCTCAAATGAAAAGTCCATTATCTCAAGGTTGGATTATTTTTTTGTAGAGAGAATTAACAACCGCCTCGAATACTATTCAATGGATGTATTATGCAAAGGTACCAGACCCTCTCTTCTAAGAGATTGATGTTTTGGATACCATGTGCAATAAGGCGGTTGGGAGTGTGAGAAAGGAGCACATGACTCCTTTCCATAAAGACTATTGCTCTGTGATCTTGCTTTGGGCCCCAAATTCTCTGAGTAGGTTCAAGTTCATTACAACATGAACCCAGATCCAAATATGTTAACCGAAAAATTGTAGATTTTGGTTTTAGCCCAAGTGACCAATGAACAAAAGGTTTATTAGCTCAAGTAGTGGAACTAGTCTCCAGTTATTTAGGAGGTGTAGAAGTTCCCTAAGCTTGGCCTTCTCGATGTAATTTTTGAGAAATGGCTCCACAAGGCTACTTTTTGGTTTCATGTAAGATTTCATTTCATGGATGTTGTCCACTGCATCTCTTTTAATTTGTTGTTTCACCATCCATGTTAAACATCAAATTGTTCTTTGATATATGACAACTCAAGGTCAAGGTTGGCAAGTTGTTTGACAACATAGTGAAGGACCTTGGTGCCTTGATTTTGGAGTCTATAAAGGTTGAAGGCATTGTAGACTTCATTAGACATTGGAAGCTATAATTGTGGGAATCTGCATTTTTTAGGGAATTTAAGCACAAGGGTGGTGTGCTAAAAAGCAAAACCTAGGACAAACAATATGGAGGTGTTTAGGTTGTAAAACAAGTTGTTTACAAGTAATTAACTATCCTTGTTCCAAAAAAATTCCTTCCAATTTTGGTTTCAAAATTTGTTGAAACAATTTGGTCTCCCCTTTTAGGTACTTTTCACATGTTCTATTATTTGAGCAGGCAATCCGGACTCTTTCAACATTGTTGAAGATATGGTGTGATCCCAAAGTTGAAAGTAGCATGTTCTAGAGGGATTTCTTGAAAGATTGGTCCCTCCAACACCTTCCAGATTACGAATGGTACTTGGATTACCCCCATGATTACACACTTGAGTTTGAGTTTCACTTGAGAAAAAAGTTTGATGAAGGTTTGGAAAAGACATAGTCCACCAATTCGAGTATGAAAGGTCGGACTAAAAAGAAGGGAAAGAGCGAAAAGAGGAAGAGGAACTTTTGCCAAAGGTTGAAGAACCTGGAGATCCTCCTCCTCCACCAACATTTTCATCACAAATTGTGGTTGAACCATCCCCAAGCGCCCATCACCCCAAGAAGAAACTGAGGAATGTCACCAAGGTTGACTCTTTGGATATAGTCCCACCTACTTAGAGAGCACCTCCGGTGTTTTCAAGTTCAATTCTTCTAGGGTGCATTCTATATACATTCCATCTTTCATGGCCCAATTTCATTGAGGAAAATGATTTGTTTGACTTTTGGCCTCCATGGTACAAAGAGCTACATGTTGTGTTATTTTAGGTTTTTTTTCAAACCTTAACCATATTAATTGAAATACACTCAAAATTTGGTTTTGATTTTTATCTCTTGATCTCAATGTCGTAGGATGCTCCATCTAAGATGCCAACTTTATTAATTATGGAGGTTTTTTCCAATTTTCCAGTCCCCCTTATCTCCAAACCTTTGTCCTCCATCACACTATGGAACAAAAAGGTGGAAAACTACATCTATTCTATTTTTGGGTTTACCAACAAGTACTTATATTCTTTTGGTGTTGTGGTTTTCCTCCATGATGATGACCCTTTAATTCTCAAGGAGATAAAATTGTTCTTAAAAAACAATGGATATGAAATCCATTCGTGGTGGGTGGTCATAAATACATTGCTTCGCATGAGCCTTGACATCAAGGGGAGGAAGGTAATGTTTTGTCCCCATTCATGTTTGGATCAATCTATTTTTCAAAATCCATTATACAATCTAATCTTCAATTTTTGCAATGTAGACTCATCTCAATTGGGCAACTTTTATTGTTCGAATTACCAGGGGTTTCAAGTTTTAGGATCTTCATGCAAACATGGTGAAACATGGTGTTTCATTGGTGGAGGATGACACCTTTACAACCACGCTAACCTTGATAATATGGAGCGGTCAAAATCGGGGGTTCCATTTAAAGGAGGATAGGAGATCCATATTTTGATGTATATTGTTTTAATTAAAAGGTGCACTCTTCTTGTCTCATTGGTTGTGGGGATGAATTTGTCCACAAGTCAATGCCCTTTTATCTTCTTTTTTTGTTAGTTAAAACAATCTATCACGTTTCGATTGATCCAATGTTGCTTTTGTTGTTGTTTTTTAGGTAATTACATCTATGCCTATTATAACTTAAATTGGCATGTCTTTGTGCTAGAGCCGGATGATGACGTATATAGGGAGGTTTCACAATCATTTATGAAAATGGGGTCACTCAATGCTAACACTATGGTGCCCTCTCCCATCGTAGCTAATTCTCCACCTTAGAAGAGAGCCAAAGTTGCCCTTGAGTATGAGTAAGTCAATTTGCAAGATGTTTTTTTTTCTTTGTTGCATTTGTGAAACTTCACATTGTTGCTAATGTTTTCTTTTCTGAACACCATTTGTAAAGATATCTGTCGAATGGGGTTAACCATAGTTCCCTTTTATTTGTGTAATGATTTTTTCCCTAGCCCCCCTTCAAAAGTTGTCACTACTTAGTTATGTGGAGGACATGGTTAGGCTTATGGTTTTGCTACCATCTCCACCTTCTTCAAGTGGTTGTGTGATATTTGACAATCGGCTTTTGGATTTTATAAACAAGGAGGTAGCAAAATGATCATGCTAGATTTTTTTAAATTTTTTTTATGAGTTTGGTTTGAGAGCTTCATTTGAAGTTGCTTTTGCTAGGAAGTGAAGTTGTTTTTAAATTCCAAATCTTATAGCATGTTTCATAATTACTCCTTTGCAATGTAAAATTTCTACTTGTTTTCTTTCAAATTCTTATGTGAATTGAATTCATTTTCATTGCATTCCACACATGGGTCAAAATAAGATAAAGTATACCAAAAAAAGTAGACATCTCCACTTCAACTTTACACCTTTCATATAAATACCATAAAGTAGCATCAAATTAGGTGAAAATATGTGTCAAGTGGCATTAATTGACTCTATTAAGTTTATAAGAATCTAATTTCAAGAAAATTAAAAGAAATGAATTTTAAAAGTAGATAAAAATTACATTTGAAACCAATTGAAAAATATGTGTTCAAACCTACTTTTGGTTAGAAAAATTAATAAAATTGATATGTAATAAGTTAGAAAATGAAAATCAACATATGTTTTATCAAGTCATAAAAAAAAAATCTATGTCCTTTTTGTAAAAATCTACTTGACACGTGAACCAAAAGCCCATAATGAAAGTAGACATCAAAAGCTACTTATATTTTGGAAAACCTACTTAAAACCTACTTTTACAATTTGAAATATGAAAATCAATGCACATTAAGGTAAACATATATCATATTTAGTCATTGAAATGAAAACATTCAATGTTCCACAATTCTATAATGGGTTTTGTTGCTATTTTAAATCTACTTGATTTAGTTTTGACAATGTAATCAAGTTGTTCACTTTATCTTGCTTACACCCACATGTGATTACATTCTTTAGACTTATTGATTGCAAATTCACCAAAAACATTATCAATATGCATTTGGTTTGTGGTCTCATTTTCCCATTTTTGAAATTATGGGCTCTAGAAAAAAAACTTAGCTAAATTGTATCCCCAACTATAAAAAAAACCCTTTTAAACTTAGAATAATCCTTGCTTTCTTTTATGGTCACTATTGACCATAGACTTCCTCCTAAACCATGTGCCAACCATAAGGTTCCTCCTATGGTCAACACTGACCATAGGGTGCCCGAAATTTTTGAATTTGACCACATATATATATTTTTTAATTAAATTATTTTTAAAGGCCATTGGGGCACTTGTTTTATATCCATTCTTTCTATAGTCGACACCGGCGATAGGAAAAAATCCTTCATTTATACATAAGCTAAATATCCATTTTGCCTTGCTTCCATGCCCTTATGCCTAACACACTATCATTTGCATGCCCATTATTACTCATTTTTGGATGAACTTTTATGAAGGTAATAATTGGTTTCAACTTGGTAATCGATTATGGTAAATGTAAAGAGGTAGGAATGGAAAATGGTAACTTTTAGATAAGCATATGGTTCAAACATTGTCGAATACTATTTTACTATTTTCCTATTAACAATATGTTGTGGGTTGTTAGTAGGTAGGTAGAAAACATAGCAACTGAACTAACCACCATTATTTCCTAGAAGATTAGATCCCAATGTGAGCCTTAGTTCAACAATATCCTTCTTTGGACCTTATATTTGGTTCTTTATTTAGTAAATAACCTTTAGAATATGTAGTAATAACATTTAGGAAATTATAATTGAATTGAATTTCTCAAGCCATTTCAAACTTACTAATAAATTGGGGTTAATTATTCAAATATTAGATGTTGAATAGCCATATTAACATAATGAGATGTAGATTAGTATCCAAATGTTATTCATTAGAATCATTTTTAGTATTACATAAGTTCTAAGTGTAGTTCTAGATTGTGATCACTTGCAAAGGAAACATATGAAAATCCAAGCTTATTAGTTTAGTTGAACACGAAAAATTATTTGATTCAGAAAAGGTTGGAAGTATTGCAAATGTTCCACAAATGAACATAATATTCAACTAATAAATGTGTAAGAAAATTCCATATGTTATTAAGAAATCCTTTGAAGGATAAGAGAACATAAATAACACACTTATTAGACTATATTTTAATAGATGTTCATTTTTTAAAAATTCGATAAATCGACAAATGGTGCGAACAAGGTATTATGCCTTGTGTTTGATCAAAATCGAATTAATCAGCCCTTTTAGCCAATGGTAATGTCCATTGCTAGGGACCTAAGTTAATGAGAAAATACGAATGTTATCATTCTCACATTGACATTCATCAAATCTTCCAACTCAAAACTATGAACTACTTCTAGATAGATGGCAAAAATACCAAGGTTAAACGACACTTAACGATCCCATATGGATTGAGCCATTTGAATGTGCACCACTTTTTTAATAATTTTTTTTATGCGACTATTGGGAAACATTCACATCAAGCCACTTCGAGTTGTTCATCTTGTCCTGGTGCAACTGAAAGCTTTGAAAACATGATTGTATCATTCACCATGATTGGATCTCCATTTGCAACAATGAAAAACAAAAGAGTAGCCAAAACAACAAACTTAGTACTTGCATTCGAAGGAGGTTTTATGTTTTATCTTGGAAATTAGGGTAGGCATAGTATGTGGCGATGTGAATTTTATTGATGAGACTATATGAAAACTTTGACGCCCTAATTCCAATGTATTCATTAAGCCCTTATTTTGATGGTGAATTTAGATAGTAAAAAGGATTTCTTGTAGTGGGACTTATTTCCAATTGATTGTGTACTATTCAAGTAACTAGTATAATTTACTATGTACTACAAAAGTAACTAGTACATGGGAAGGAGTAAATAGTGTACTAAATAAATGAATAGCACATGAGTTAAAAGGAAGGTTACTAATGTTCTAGAATTGATTTAACTAAAGAAGAACCAAAAGATGTTACTTATTACTATTAGTAAATTATCCTAAAGGTTTGTTATTTTTAAAAGACAAGGATGAAGATTTAGGATGTTAGGGCAAGTGGATGGAATTGGTAATGATCAAGCTCAAAGACCATCAAGATAACCAATGTAAGGAAAATGATGGATCTTCCAAATTTGATGGCTAGTGGCATATTCAACACTACCCACCCAATTCTACAATTTAATGTTTTGCATTCTAGAAAACCATGGCACTCAAATGTAAAACAAGGATCATTTTTTACAAATATGGAAGTGGCATTCTTGCTCCATTTTACTTAGGTTTGTGGGTACAATATTACAATGAATCATTTAAGCACCATAAGCACTGGTTTTGTCCTGATGATTTAAGCCATTGCAAATGTGGGATAACCCAAAAATTTGAAGTTGTTAGGCTTACTATTCTAATTGTATGGCCCATCCAAAAAGGTATTCACTTGATTAAAAGGAGGTAACAATTCTAAAAGAGGCAGGGTTTTCCTTTGAGCCCTTGCGTATAAACAATGTTTGAAGTTTATTTAGCTTCTAATCTTCTAGTTCAAGCAATTCCCATGTGCCTAATATGAGTTGTCACAACCTTGTGAAGTCGTCTGATGCAAGTTGTTGGTTTATAACTCGTGGTGGCAAGAAGGTGAAACAGTTATTTGTCTTCAAATTAACACAACACATCAACAATTGGGAGGTTGGCATCTTACTTTTTTAATGCATTGTTTTTCTCACTGTTGATGTTTCGCCATTTGAGTACGGATGAATTTACAATATTCTTTCTGATGATAAACAATATGACATCACTATTAAAAATTTCCCTAAATGTTCATGTGTATACTTTGTAGCAATGTTGGCAACTTCTTTGGATGGTTGTGGGGCATATGTGCAATATAAACATGTGTATCACATTTTGTAAATGATTATGTTCTATGGGTTCATTCATCACTACATGTGGAATTGGGATGAAGTTCAATGTTTGTTAATGCGCTCTAAAGGATTTGGACTCTAGTGATATTGTATTACAATTGCATATGCATCAAACCAATTGTGTATTTCTCAGTCATTAAGCTTGTTGTAGTTGCTTTGACTATGTATGTAGTTTAGTTTCCAATTATAGCTTCAAAAGTTTTTTCTCCATTATGTATTATTTCAATCATTCTTATGAGATGTATGTCTTTTTGTTCTAGGGAATATACATTAGTGGTGTGGCATCAAAGTATGTCTCTTGACAAAACTTTATACATTTGATTAGCAATAAAACCTTTGATAGTCACAATGTGCTTCCATGTATAATGTCTTTTTATGTATAATACTGTAGTACCTTGCCATCTCAACACATGTTTGTTAGAGAACTAATATATTTATTAATTTAAGTTCATCAAATATTTCCTAGGCATGCATTTTCCTATCATTTCAACAATTCTGAAAATATTGTAATTATTATTGTCTACAAGCCCTAGATATTTAGAGCATTGGTTGCACTAGGAATGATAAAATGTATTTTCTTTTGGCTTCAAACCTTCACATAATGCTACTATCAATAGCTATGTTAGCTAAACCAATGTTCAAAGTCAATAAATCGTAGTTGTTTCCACAACAAATCACGCAGGTGAGTGGAAACATCTCAAAAGCTTTAGGGCTCCCTTGATCCCATATCTGGATCCAAAAATAGACCTACCTTGCATAAGATCCTTCCACGTTGGTCAATACCAAACACCTTCCATAGAAATTTAATCCACTTTTACACCTTTAAAATATAAGGATGATAGTCCTTAACATACTGAATGGTTAACACATTAAACAAAGAGATCATTGTACATCATAAGCCAACAAAATTTGAACAAGGCACAATAAGAACAGAACACAAGGTAGATCCTGCAAATCAGTGAATCAGCAAAGTCAAAGATTCTTACAGAGGAGGCCCTCCTTGAAGATGCACTATTTGGCTTCTAGTGGCTCCTGAGTCCTTGAGGAAAGGTTTAGAAAGAGTTTAACAGCTCTGGTCAAGGCCATTAGGCAATGTTCCTAGTATGACAAGGAAGCCATGGTTCCTTGGGTGGAGAGACAATCTACAATGCTGATCAGCAATTCAGACATCATTCTCCTGGACAAGATAGAGATAAATTGGGTACCCACGACAACTGAAAAACAACAGTAGCTCAAAGACTATGGATGGAGGATTCGATCATCAGAAACCGATTCTGCCTGGCAAGAGTTGGTCACAGGGGCCCATTCTCTCCGTTACAAAGAAAGCCACCCATCACGACCTAAACCCAAAACCCCCATCTGCTTAAACCCTAAGCCCCAAAATCTAAAACCCTAAACCTAGTGTTGTTGCTTCGTCTTCTTTCTTTCCTTCCTTCAATGCAAATTTGTGGCAAAAGAAGAAGAGGAAGCTCCACAGTTGTCCGAAGAATCCTCATCATCAATGGCAGCAATCCCAAATCCCAGCTGCAAACAGTTTCAATACGTTGCGTTACAAATCCATATCCGACCTTCTGACTTCTCTCTGTCTTCCTGTCTCTCTGGGTCTCTGTCTCTGTCTCAAGCCCTTCTTACAAGTGCTCGAAGGAAAGAAGATGATGAGCACCTTGTAAAATCCCTGCTGCACCTCAAGTGTTTTTTATGCAGTGGTGCAGATGCTGAGGAGGACGAGGAGTTGCTACATTCTATGGCATCCGGGTCAGACAACATGCAACGCCTAGAGTCTCAAATGGAAGCTGAGTTCAGGACAGGCGTGTTTGAGAAGAGCAAGCAGGTCATCACAAGAGTTGCTCGCTTCATCAACACTTTGCGTAACCTTGACTCTCAGTTGGAGGCACTGAAAGGCTTTCTCTCCACCAGAACTGCTACTCGCTCAACTGCGTTGCATCCATCATACATGTTGCAACCAGACTGTGAAGCTGCATTCATTCAAAAGAGGCTTGCACAACTGCACACCATGACTGCTCAATTGGCCACAGCAATGAGCAGAGACACACAAGCTTTGCAAGCATGGGCACCATTCAAACCTGCTGCTGTTGCTGCTGCTGCTGCTGCTGCTGCTGCTGCTGCTATTGCTGGTTTCAGCAGTAACACCTTGACAGGATCAGCAGCAGGTCATGAGGATGAACCAACAAGTGCAGACATGCAAAACTTGCTGGAAAAAAGCAAGTGGGTGGAAGATTCATTAGCTGGTTATCTGAAGCTTCTGAAAGAAACTGAGAAGAACTTGAAGTGGAACATGGATGAAGAACAAGGAACCTTGCTTGTTTTCCAAACTGAAAATTCTGCATTTGGAGAAGAAGAAGATGACAACAAATGGTTGCCACATCCCTTAGTCTCTTTTATGCAACTAAGAATATCAGAAGTGCAAGAGAGATCCAGTGCCATAGCTTGTGAGCTGAACAATCACTCACAGATCTTACTTGCAGTGTTGTTGCAAGAAGCTACAAATATAATACTTACCTGCCCACTTAACAAAACTAGCTACATCCATATCGATCAAATCTTTCTTGCAAAGGAGGTCAGAAGAGAATTTCCAGAGTTGACAAGACTTTACAGATCTGTTGCACATGCAAAGGAGGCAATAGGACAAACACGAGCGAAATATTTAAAGCAGACGTTGGATGCCTTGACATGGAGCAAGCTTCCAGAGAATACAATGGAGCTCATCTTTGCTAGACTTCCACTGAAAGCCATCTTTCGTCTGCGATCTCTGAATCAACACTGGAAATCCTTCATCTTCTCCACTTCATTTCAGCAGCTATTTTCAGATGTTCCTTCAAGAAGACCAGTTGGGCTGTTTTGTGATCTCATTGGATTGGCAGTGAATTCCATGACCTTTGACACTTGTGCTCATGAATGGTTCAGCCGTCACTTACATTCACCACCATCATCTCCTACACATATTCAGCCTTTAGTGACAGCAGGAGGCTTAGTTGCCTGTTGTTTTTGGTTCAGCCATACCACAGCAGCTGATCTTCAACGACATATTGTAGTGATGAATCCTACCACGAATTCTCGGAGAATGCTTCCCCCATGTCATTTTCCTGATGTGGAACCCAGTTTGATCAAGATGGAGATGAATGAACCCATAAAGGTCTACACCATCACCCTCATGTACACTGGCAGGGCTGTTCTTGCACAACGGCATCATGCAGCAACAACCCCAGAAAGCTGGATCATCGAGATTTATGACTCATCAACTGATTGTTGGAGCACAGAAACTGACATGAATTCCTGCAACATCGAGGGACAAATCTTCAAACTCATCTCCAACTGGAATTGGAGTCTTCTTGAGAAGTTCACATATTTTAGTGGGCAGACAAGACTTCCAATTGAGACTGTGTTGAGAGCCAATCTAGAAGCAACAAAGACAATGCTCAAATTTGATTCTCAAGGGCATGCTTATGCATTCTGTTGGAGTCCAGGCTCAGAGGGTATATGGGAGTGTGAATTTCCATGGCTTGATTGGAAGAAGATCATCTCAATTCCCGAGTCTGCATTGACTCTGACCATCTGGACCTCCTTCTGGGTTTGGAAGGACATGTTCTGGATTGTTCGACGCGATTTGCTACAACCTGCCAAGTTGTGTGTGTGGATGTTTGACAATCGCAAGCAATGTTGGAAGAAGATGGAGGTTTTGGCTTCCCTTTCGTGGAATGAGAGACACTGTTGGGCTTTTGAGACAAGGTTTGATGCAGTTCCATAGAAACCCAGAAACCCAGAAGCCACCCAGAAGCCCACCCACTTGTTTGTTTCACAGCCATCCATCATGCATGTGTGCTGCACTTCTTCCTCACTTTGCAACATCAGAACCCATCAAATTGAGAATTTCTCCCATTCTTTTTGGCATCATAATACAGCCTTTTTTGCATCAATCTGCTGCTCCTGAGTCATATAGTTGACATGAATTGTTAGATACCAATGTGGATCATGTAAACTTGTGTTTGGAATCAATTTCTCTGTTGCTTCTCTCAATCAACTACTGTGAATAGTAGTATTCCCTAGAAGAGCATCTTTTTAGCACATGCTTTCTTCTGTGTAAACCCATCTGCCATACTAATTATTATTAGAGCTTCAAACCACTGCTGGTCTGCTATCCAGGCTTGTGCCCTGTTATAACACCGGTAGCAAGGACTGTACCTCGCTGGTATGACTTGAGGCCATACTAGCCTTGTACCAGTACCAGCATGGTAGGGACGTGAGGTAATATAGGCCTTGTATCAGTTTTATACCAGTTTCAATATCAGGTCTACATACCTGTCTTGTATAGCACTTGTACAGCACTCCCAGAAAATGTGTAGTGTATTTGGAGGGCACCTCATGTACATAAATTTCTCTCCTGAAAAATAGGAAGGAAATTATGCCTACTAATCAATAGTGAGAGGGCTCTTACACCTATAAATAGGCATAATTTCCTTCTCACTATTGAGGAGTAGACATAATATCCCTCCCTCCCACTCCTACACCTCGTGATCTACATAGGTTTGGTTCATGATAAATTTTGCCTTGAGCTTCATGATAGATAAAGCCCATGGGTCGGGGACATTCTCAAAATGCAGGGTTGGACTTGGCTATCGCCTTGTCCCAGGCTCCTTATTTTGAGAATGCCCCCATCATAGGGCTTTACCCTATACATACCATACACAAGTCAATGTTGAACCCAATGCCCGGGTTTAGGGCTAGTATGAAAGTTTTACAAAGTTTACCCAATACCGAGAGGAAGCTGGTATGATTAATTTAAAAGAGTACCCAATGGCAGCAACTGGCTGGAATATTTCAAAACAGGTCTGAATTATTCTCAAAGGTTTTTATAGTATTGAACAATTCTGAGAATATAAATAATGGGAAATTTTTTTAATTTGTATTTGGAGGTCCATTTGTTCATTCATTACACCAGATAATGGCAGCCCTATTAGTTCTTCCATGTTTTTTGGTCCCACAGCTCAGGCTACCACCACCATCGTGGTGGTACCTCAAAACATGGAAGAGCCTCTAGGGCTGCCATTACACATAAGTGATCTGGGAGTTGGAAAGACTAAATGACAATGGGTGAAATTTTGATATCATGTAAGTGTTCAACACACATGATCAGAGGTTTTCTTTTTTTGAGCATTTTTGCCACTTGACTACAAAAAATAATAATCCAGTGCAACTGGATACATAGGATTCTTGTGAGAAAAATGCACCAAATTGCAATATTTAGACGATAGGTAGGTTCCAACAGGTCACCAAAATATTCTTAAATTTTTCTACTTGCCTCTCTTACCTGCAGCCAGAGTTTGCTCATTCATTTTCTTGATGATTGCCATTGTGGGCTACATCACAAAATTGGAAAAAAAATAAAAATCCTCTACATGATAATTATTAATTATAAACTTGACAGTGGCTGAAAGCTAGTACAAACCATCCATGAGATTAAGTATGATTAATTGTTTTTATAGTCATGATGCTAATTGCATGATTAGTGTTGGGATCTTATTCTAATCAAGCACATATTCTTAGTTGCGAACATTGACAATGGTTGAAAGTGTGATTATACGAGTATTCAACACATATAAGTTACAATTCAATTTAACTTAAGTTACACCTCAATCCCCCAAAGAACAATTCCGAGGCCCCTGAAAGGCAACAAAATAACAAGCCTACAATTTTGGTAATGCCTATTTTGAAATTTGAAATTCAACTGGAGGAAAATAAGACTTCCAAAAAAGTTGCAAACAATGGACGAAGAACTTTTTTTCCCGGGTATGTCCAACTGTTATGAGGCGGTTGTAAACCAACCCGGGTATGTCCCTTGCTCCTTGAGGAATGCTCGCTCGCCCGCTCGCTCGCTCCTACGGACTTTTCCGATTTCTTCTCTTCTGTCGCCGCACTTGGGGTTCGGTGATTGCTTGCGAGAAAGGTTAGGAGAAAATACGTGAGCATCTGGACAGGAGCAGCGAGCAATCTGCGGCGACGAGGAAACAAGTAGGCGCGGAAGAAGCTGAGAGATAGGAAAACGGCACAGGAATCAACTGGTTTGGCGAAGACGTGAGGAAGCTTGTGTGCACGGCAGGAAGAAAGAGGAGAAGAAGTAGTGGAAAGAAGGGCGATGGCCGGAGCAAGGCAAGGAAGTTCCTTGGTGGGTTTCATTCCCAAGGCTCTGAGACCTACGTATTCGGATATCGGCGCCGGCGTGCTTTGGGGAGGCACTGCGTTGCTGGGTGCCATTTGGGTGGTCCAACCTTTTGGGTGGATGAAGGATCAGTTGTTTCCTCCCCCGAAAGAGGAAGAAAAGTAAGGTCTAGACATGATGATGAGATGATCTTCTTCTTTACAGAACCAACCCTAAGAACCGGAGTCCAAGATCCAGCTTCTTTGTTTTCAGGATCAGGTTAGGATCTTATGCTTGTTGAAGCCCCACTCTATTGGTGTATTGAGGAAGAAGCTGATCTGAACTTCTTTCATTCGGTAGTTGCTGTTGGGATCTGATCTCTGTGTTGCAACAAACTATTTTTTGTTGCTTTTCCTTGACTACAAATGTGAGCTCCTGCTGGTGTTTCTGTAAACCCTAAAAAAAAATTGATCTGTGATAAGAGTATCTGGACATGTGTGTTTGTTTCTCTCCACATTCTCTCTGGGATTTTTCTGTGCATCTTTTGCTTTGGCACTTAGTCTTTTGTGGAGATATTCATTTGCTTCCTTTGCAGTGTGGATTGTTCAGGAGGTTTCTGTTCTAGAGATGAAGAAATCCCATGTAAAGAAGAGCATTTTTCAGTAGTTGCTGTTGCGTGTGATCTCTGTGTTACAACAAAATATTGTTTTTTGCTTTTCCTTGACTACAATGTGAGCTCTTAATGGTGTTTATGTAAACCGTAAAAAACATTTGTGCTGTGTTAAGAGTATCTGGACATGTGTGTTTGTGTGTTTCTCTCCACATTCTCTATGAGATCTCTCTGCACATCTTTTGCTTTGTTTATTAGTCTTTTTTTCTGGAGATGTTCATTTGCTTCCTGGGTAGTACAGATTGTTCAGGAGGTTTCTGTTATTCTAGGGAAGAAGGAATCTCATGTAATGAAGAGCTTCTTTGGTGACTTGTGTGAAGCACCTTAGAGAACCTAAAAACACTTGAGCTGTGATAGGATATCTGGACATGTGTGTTTGTTTCTCTCTATATTCTCTATGGGATCCCTCCACCTCTTTTGCTTTGTTGATTAGTCATTTTTGTGGAGTTGTTCAGTTACTTCCTTTGCAGTACAGATTGTTCAGGGTGTCTGTCCTAGAGAAGAAGTCCATTGGTTCCTAGCTTCTGGAGTTTTTCTGTTTGTAGAACAGAGAGCAACAAATTTTTCATTCTTTACCAAAGTATGGCTTGCACACTTGTTATGAAGTTGCTGACAAACTCTCTTGTGAAGAATACTCTCTTATTCACACATACTGGGCAGTTTCATCTGTGGATGCAATCTAGGCAAGTATAGAAGCATAATTGCACAAGCAAGATGTCTCTAGGTACTGTAACTCAGCTGCACAGAAACATGCTCAAGAAGGCAAGGGATTTGACAGGATACAGCATTGCATGTCACATTTTCACTGCAATTTGCATGTATTTCCAGAGTTTCCACAGGAACACTTGTTCTAAGAGATTTCTCTGGCACAGAATCAACTGTTCAGAACTTTGTAAGTTTGGCAAGGTTTTCAACAACCTTTCAAATGTGTAATCATCATGCTTATCAAATCGAATGAAATGTCATGGCTTTGTACATTTCCAAACAAATGAATGGGCTATTATCATTGAAGCAATTTAGTCTTGTTTTTTTCCTCCAACACGAAACAAGTTCGGAAACTGTAAGAACATGGGAAATAAATGAATCAAAACTTGTGTCTGGTAGAATTTAAGCTTTCCCTCCTCCCAAGGTTTTGTGGGTCTAAAGTACAACTGTTTCTTGGTTAAAAGTAAGTGGTACTGCTGTTGCTAACTCTCCTCTTTCAGATACAAAATTCACATCTAGAAACTTAGCCACAAATGCCCACAGGCGATATACATCCTCAAAATTCGTCACAAAACCTAGTGCAGCTGTCACTACAGGAATACTTAAAGGTCGGTCTCCCTTGTTAGCATTTGAGGCTCGGGGATTCTCAAACTGCCCATCTGTTTTTCCTCCTGTGGCAACTGTCTTTTCTGTCAGATGTAAGCCCTGTACCCAATAAAAGCAACTGAGTCAATGAAAAACACATGTTTGAGGGATCAAGTACTTATTTAAGTGCATCACTTTTTTCCATTAATTTCCATTGATGTGGATGTGCAGACCGTTGTCAAATAATGCAAAATCCCATAGCCACATTGTGTTAAAAAAATCAGGATTTAGGGTTTAGAGTACACATACCCGAAAGCCTCGCAAGCCTTCAGGGTAGATGATGTTACAAAGCTTTCCCAAGCCCAATGAAATATTGCTTTGATCAGCTAACTGTTGCACTAACTTGGGTTGCACTACCACCCCATTCTGATCCAGAATATTGAACGCCAATGATGCACCCCGGTCAAATTGTACTTCAGGACCATAAATATGGACCAATGGGGTGCCTTGGCCTTCTGCTTGTGCTGGATGGTGCAGCTTGAGCAGAGCACTTATCACCCAGTTGGTTAAATACCTGGCATCAAACATCCATGTTAGTAGTAAAAAGAGAGAACCCAGAAATATTATTGTTGTTGGGTGTCGTCATAAGCAAAAGCAGCTAGAGTCTGTAACTGGTGAAGACCACTCCGTATACATTCACTGGATTCTTCAGTACAAAATTGGGACACTGGGAGACTTGCTCACCGCAACCTTCGAGTGATTTTGTTAAGACCCTGTGAATCTGCATGATCAAGTCCACTACAAGTGACACCGTTATTGTCATCCAGCATTTCAGGCTCACTTTCCTCAACTGAGCCTCCTCCTTCCTCTTCATAATACAAGGGAGAGCCATTTGTTGAAATTGCATACGGCTCTGCCCATTTGTTGCTCTCCTGTTTTCCATTCATTTCACAAAAACAAAAAATGACTCCCAGACAGAAATCAAAATGCAAAATATTCTTTTGCTTTACCCACAGTATTATAGAAGAATGATCCTTCCGTTTAGACATTTTTTGCAGGATATGAAGCTAAGATGCTGTACATTTACTTCTGCATTTACTAAAATTGCAGCAGTGATTTAATTGAGAAAAAATCAATCAACAGGGTGAGTTGAAATCCATAATTTACCTCCCCAGGACTCCAGTATTGAAACCGTCTTCCATTAGTACCATCATAAGCCTCTCGCTCACTGAAATCCAGCTCTGCTTCTCCATCAAAATTCCATTCCAGTGATGAGAGTATTCGTCTATGCCTAGAAAAACTACCTGCCTCCCTCCCCTCCATTAAAAAATGTTCCTCATCCCCCTTACGGATCACACTAGAACCTAAATCTGCTGCCGATTCTGGTCTACTATATTCATCAACTCGCTTTCCGAGCATGTCCAGCATCTGAGGAATCATCTGAGACTCCTGGTTGGCAATTGCATCATCTTCGTTAGCACACTTCCAGAGGCACCTTTCATGCACCTCAGAGGGATTGATGAACAATGGGTTCTGGTGGCTTCTCAGGTCACTTCTGGCTGCACATCAAACATCATAATTGTCAAAATGGCAGCTAAATTCACTAGCTGTGTGTAGAAAGAAGAGAATTTGGCAAGCAAGAACGCATTTCTCAAGCTGTGGGTTTGTGGATTTCATACATGTGGACTCATCTGGTGTATCCTCCTCTATTTCCGATTGCATATGGAAGGAGGTCACTTCATCCCCATTCACAATATCTTCCTCTTCTCCAATTCGACTCAGAGATGGATGAAAGCCTTGATGAGGTGTAAAATCCTCTTCATGCAAGTTAAACTGCCGCTCTTGCTCTATGCTGCTATCTTCCCCAGTATCACTGCCAACAGTGATGGGAGATGAAGTTATCAGCTCTGACAAATGGTGCTCCTCAAATGCATAATCATCAGCCGGACCAGCCACAGCTTTTGTTGGAGTGGGTAAAACTTGTCTCATGAGAGGGAAAACAGATGCATCTGCCTCTTCATCATCTATCAGCACCCCATCATCAAGCACTTCCACTTCTCTTGCTCCCACTGTGAGAGCCCAAAATCATCACCCCCAACTGCTAGCATTAGTCATGCATGTTTATTCTCTGGGATAGAGGTGTAAAAATCTGTTCAAATCTCACACAAATCTCTTCTACTTGATGACCATCTTGAACAGATTGAATCACAAATGGAAAACAGAAACATAAAACAACATCAATAAGTTATGTGATGAAATTCCATTCCAGCTTTGCATCGTAGATGAGGTTCTAAGTTTGTGAGAAGGAGTTGGGCATTTTGTACCTGCTTCAACATCCTTATCATCAGGTAAAGATAACCCAGGATTGAGAGTTGCTTCATAAACATTCTCAATATCACTGTGCATTAAATTGCCACCATGCCCTTGGTCTCTAACCTCCCCCTCCTTATCTTCAATTTCAGGTTGGGTGTTCGTTGCAACCTCATTGTCATGTGAACCAGCTACAGAGCCAATTTCAGAGTTCACTCCTGAATTCATAGATCCACCAGCAGACAATCTGTCCAGAAATGATGCATGCCTCAACTGGTTAGCTGAGTCTTGTTCAGAGCTCACCGAATCCACATGATTCCCCCCGGGACTTGACCAATCCTCAGCATCCAGAAACTCTTCTATTTCGTCCACTTCCATATTTTCTTGAGCAAGTGTGTGGCTGTTGTTGCTCTCCCTCTTGTCATTTCCCTCCTTCTCTTCTCCCTCAGCTTTGCCATCACTGAACGTAAGTGAATTGGAGTTCGAAGGTTCTGATGGAACAATGCGCACCATTCCTACCCCTCTTGCCCTAGATGAAGTCTGAAGGCTCTGAATCACTGAATTCTTGATGAAAAGACACCCAAATCCTGTCCGATCTACACCAAAGACCTATGATTCAAACTCACAACATTAGTGACAAGAACAACTCACAATCCAATCAAGTAAAACTGCCAACAAAATGCAGTGCTCAAACATTCAGTATGAACTGAACAGAGTCATGAAGCTCCATAGTTCAGCTTAATTTAGCAATGTGTGTACCATTCATTACCTTATAAAATGATGTCACAATAAACTCAGGTCGGAAAAGTGAGAGTCCGAGAGAGTCCATATCTTTAGGGCCAAGAGCAGATGCATCCAATAAAACATGCCACTTATTTGCTTGCGCTTGAGACATCCATTGGTACGAATACTTAGCACCTGTGAATCGGGATTGAACAGGGAATACAAATAAGCCCTTAGCTTGTTGCTCTTTTTTCTTCTTCTTGTCTCGTAGCTTGTACTTCAGATCAGATGCCACAATCCGTAACGATGGCCACTTGAATGAGGCAGTCATTATCTTTGCACCTTTGTCTCTTGCACTTGCCACCATTCCATCCACTGCTTCACTTTCATAATCATAAATGGTGAGCAACCGATTGTTGATTGGAAATGGGTATGACTCTGCCAGAAGCTTGAATGCAGACTCTACGCTCATTGTAAACACCATGCTATACTCTGCTTGATTGACATTCATATATCTCATGACTCGCTTCCGGATGTAGCACTCGAGACTTCCATCATCAGAACACCCATATAATGCATGTGTTGGAAGATTTGCGGAAACATAATCCAACTCAAATGATGAAGACTCTTGCTCCATGACCTGATTGCACATCCAAAGGCAAAAAGAAAGTGTAGTGAGACTTCCCTCAGCATTTCAAATTCACAAAACACATGCACTAGAAACAGTAAAATTGTCCAGACATTCATGTTCTAGAATCACAATCAGTATGAAGAGCATGAAGACCACACAAAAAGAAAGAGTGAAATTCCCCACACATTTGTGTTCAAAAATCACAAGCAGTATGAAGAGAATGAAGAGCAAATGCATAGCAAGACTCAAATTCTCCACACATTCACACTCTAGAATCACAATTAGTATTAACACATTAAGAGCACATGCAAAGAAAAAGTAAAATTCCCCAGTCATTTCTTTTCTAGAATCACAACCAGTATGAAGAGCGCAAAGGGCACATACACAGAAATAGTAAGATTGTCCAGACAATTGTGTTCTAGATTCACACAATTGGTATGAAGAGCATGAAGAGCACATGCATAGAAATAGTAAAACTTCTCCAGACATTCACATTCTAAAACTGCAATTGGTATGAAGAGCATGAAGAGCACATGCATAAACACAGTAAACTTCTCCAGACATTTGCATTCTAAAACAGCACTCAGTATGAAGAGCATAAAGAGGACAAGCATATGGAAACAGCAAACTTCTCCAAACATTCATGTTCTAGAATCACAGTCAGTATGAAGAGCATGAAGAGAAAATACACAGAAACAGTGAAGTACTCCAGACATTTGTGACCTAGAATCACAATCTGTATGAAGAGCTTGAAGATCACATGCATAGAAACAGTAAAATCCTCCAGAACTTCATGTTCTAGATACACACAATCAATATGCAGAGCACATGCATAAAAACAGTAAACCTTCTCAAGACACTTGCCTTCTAGAACTGCAATTGGTATCAAGAGCAGGAAGAGCACATACGTAGAATCAGTATAATTCTCCAGGCATTTGTGTTCTAGGACTATAGTCAGCATAAAGAGCATGAAGAGCAAATATATAGAAACTGTTAAAATTCTCCAGACATTCATAACCTAGAACCACAATCTGTATGAAGACAATGAAGAGCTTGAAGAGCACATACATTGAAACAGTGAGATTCTCAAGACATTTGTGCTCAAGAATCACACACTCAGCATGAAGAAAATATAAACCAAAAAAATTCTCCAGATATTTGTGTTCTAGAATCACATTTAGGCATGAAGAGGATAATTCTGAGCATGAAGAGCATGAAGCACAGAGAGAAAACAGTAACGGATGATGGACACACACACACACCTGTTGCCATTGTGAGAAGAGTCCAAAACCGCAATAGTCCAAAACCACATGTCCATTTTCCTCTTCTGCTGCAAGAAGACATTGTCCATGATATTCCCTGTCTCGTAGAAAATCAACAGCTACAGTTTCTTCAAACCTTGGATACACCTGCTTGAAGCTCTGGAATGCCAAGTCCAAGGGTGGCAGACTGTGTGGGTCATGAAAACTGTGTTGTGTCCCTGTTCCTAGGGCTGTGCGCTTGACAAAGTCCTTCTTGGAGCTAGCTCTTCCAATAAGGTTGATTGACGAGGCTTTGGAGCTCGTTGTTTTCTTATTGTCCTCCCTTCCTCTTCCTCGAGAACCGATGATGATCGGGGATGCTTCTGCTGCTGCATCGTCGTCGGAGATGGGACTTGCATCCACAAGCTTGGAGCGTTGTTTGGACTTGGTATAGTTGTGGAAAGGGTTAGAAAACGACGGCAAGTTCTTGGTCTTCTTCTCCTGCACATCAGCTGCGTGATGATGCGCATCCTCGTCTACTGTTGAACCTCGACATACTTTGAAAAACATTAGAGCGTTTGGTGGAGCTCGTCGTCGACTGCAACTGACGATGATGAGGTGCAGAGCTGAGGTTTCCCCCGATGTTGCTGCGCCACCCCCATAACAAGCACGACCGCTAGCATCCTCACACGACCATCACCATCATCCCTGCTGCATCTACTCCGCACATTGCAAGCTTCGTAATTTGCTTGCTGGCTGAAAGCAAAAAAATTCTTCCGTTGGACGCTCTCAATGATGCCTAGTATGTCTCTCAAGCTTTCACGGGGAGCTGGCTGCTAGCTGCAAAAGCTCCAAAACTTACCAGTTGTCTTCTTCTACAATTGGAAGTGGAAACAAAAAGTTTAAGCTCTCAGACCTCGAGACGTCCTTACACAAACACGAAGTGGAGAAGAAAAGAAACAGAAGAACCATCTCTCCATGTTCTATGGACACACACTGAGAGCTGAGAAGAAGCTCAAACACAAAAGAAGCTCCAGACAGAAGAAGAAGCAGGAGGAGAAGGAGAAAGTCGAGGAGGCTAGCTAACTTTCCTTGTTTGTTATGAGACCATAAGGAAGAAGAAGCTGAAGAAGAAAGTAGAAGGGGCTTTTTGCCTTTTTTTTTAAATGAAACCGTAAGGAAGAGGCTCTCCTCTACAGAATAGAAATGAGAGATGAAGAACCACCAGTCTAGAACACAACAACAACTCCTTCACATATAGGTTCACACAAGAAAAACAACAGCCAATTCCAAAAGAGGTGACAAAAACCTTCAAACCTCGTTGTTGTTGTTGAGCTATAGAGATTGCAAAAACTGTTGACAAAGAGCTTCACAGGACAGAAAGCTTCAAAACACACACACAGAAAAACAAAGACAGAGAACAAGCCTAATAAAAAAAGTTGAAGAACTCCATCGCCAACTTCAAATCTCCAGACTTGGAAATCCGCTGCAAGTCCCAATTCTAAGCTTTTATTTTTCCCAACAAAACACAATCCAGAACGTCACAAAAATGCCTGAAGTTCAACAAATGCTCTCTCACTTCATCTCAACTCCCAAACTCATCAGCTCAACAAAGTTCACTGTGTTGACCTCTACCCTCCAAAAAAAAAACATGCCATCAAAACAAGTGCAAGCCAAACAGAGAATGCAGTCCCCACTAAAGTACAAACAACAACAACAACACCTACACCTACAACAAACGCATTGTAAAAAATATTATGGAAAAAAGCTTAAACCACTCATTTGTTTGCAGTTCTACCTTATCAGACTAATTAACATAAGAAGTAATGGTATGAACACAAACTACACCACCACTTCTAGCAAAGCACTGCTCCTGAGGATGTTCAGCTACAATTTTTTTAATGAGAAAAACCCCTATTGTTGAATACAGAAACAAAAACACAAAAAACAATATTTTTTGAGCTATAACCTAATGGGAGCTGAAAAATGAGTAGCTAATAACGAGTTTTGAGTTTGTTGTGCAAGCTCTTTTGTGTGTTTAAAAGGGTGGGTGTGAGAGAAAGAGTTCACTTTGAGAGAGAGAGAAGAGAGACAGACAGAGAGAGGTACAAATGCACACTTATTATGAACCAGGCTAACGAGACTGAGACATGAGCTTTTCATGAGTTTTGAGTTTATTGTGCAAACTTGTTGTGTGTGAGTGAGAAAGAGAAGACGACTGGAGAAGACGTTTCTGGCTCCAAAAAGCGCAAAATGGGTATTCAAAAAAATTTCCCACAAACAAAAACACACACACAAACCAAATTGTGACATATATACCAATTTATATACCACTGTATATATTAAGAGTATGTATCTATGTGTCTACATATGTATGTCTGTATGTATGTATGTATGTATGTATGTATGTATAATGTTGTTTGGAAGTTTGAACAAGTGTTGTCAAAGGAACCTTTGGTCTCAGTTTTTTCTTTTTCTTGTTTTTTTAAAGGGTACCTCCCATGTTGTTCAGCTTGCCAGAAAGAACCACATCAGAGGTCATGGTTTAAGATAGATAGTGCAGTTTAAGACAAGGTCCGATTCCATCTTCAATACACACAAATAAACAAAAAAATTATTTTGTGTAATGTTATTTAGTTTGTTTAGTTAGTGCACACTGTTCAAAAATAATATTAATTATGTATAATTAATCAAATGTAATAACTTGTTTAAAATGTAGTCTCAAATTTTTTATTAATATAAAGTGATACTTTTCTACTCAGAGAACTTGAAGTTATTTTAAATGGGTTGGTATTTTGAGTTCAAGTTTTTGTTCAATTTTGCAAAAATATTTATCACCTGATTAGGTTTCAATATTGGTTCCAACAAAACTCAAATTGTCAAGACGCTTAAACTTGATCTATAACCTAACCCCACAACTTACCAACACTGGTTTTGACCAAATATGCATATACAACTTTACAAATGTGAGATATAAATGCTCAAGATCCCCACCAAATGCAAGATATAACTTTGGCACAAGCTATTTTACAATTTTATCATTAAATAATCTTTTAAATAGTGAAATGAATTTTCATAAAAATATGAAGTAGAAGTGTGAAAAACTTTCATAATTATTGTAGGCTACAATCTGAATGATTTGACTCCTCATAATATTGCAATAGATCATGAAAATAAAAGTAATTTCAAATTTTAAATAATAACTACTCATCTTGTCAATGTGAAAGCTGACCCTAGGCTACAATTTCTTTATTTGAAAATTTTCAAAAACTACTTTTCTCGAAGAGAAATCTTTTTTATGGAAAAAAATGAAAAAACAATTTGAAACTTGTTTTCAAAATGAAATCTTCAAAATTCATTATTTGACAGACATGCACTGAAGCCACCAAGGTACTACATTAAAATGGACATATACATAGTGAGCAATTGCATTCAGGATAGGATGAAGAAAATATGTGAGAAGACTAAATGAACTTGTGATACTTGACTCCTAATGTTGCATGATCTTGCAAAATTTAGATAGCTTCTATTTCTTCAAACTTGAAACCACCATGTTCTCACTTCTACTTCTTGTTGATTTTTGTGATTCTCGATATAATTTAGTGTAAAGCTCCAAGGTGGGCGCATTTTTAAAATAAGGGGCCTAGGATGAGGTGGTAGCCACTGAAAATTTCATAAAATCAAAACTGAAAATTTCATAAAACTTTGAATGCATTTTTCATTTTTTGAAAAGTGTTTAATTAGTAAGATTTTATGGATGGTATTTTATAATTTCTAGACCTAAGGTGAAAGAGATATTGAATTTTGACTAATTGTTGACATCAAAGATTCAATAACAATTTAAATTCAAATTCAATTAGTTGGGTGACAAGTTCACACTTGGGCCAATGGCATAGGCCATACTAGTATAGTGAATGCAAGGTGGAGATATTGCTTTTTGGATTAGCTTCAAACATTGTCAATTTATCTTTAGAATGTGAGGGCACTTATTATTTTAAGGTGGTAATAATCAGCTAAGAGTTGGGATGCAAAGCCACAAACTATCTCACAATAGTATTCATTTTGAACAATTTCAAGAAACATTTATTTTAAACATTTACAAATTTGAAATGACAACAATCAAGTTTCATGTTTTTAAAAAAATTCTAATATTTTACCTCCACCTCCAATACATGCTTACATATATAAAAGGAACATGTTTTTTTCAAAAATGAAAACCCCTTGAGAGACCACTTGACATGTATGCTTTCAACATCCAATCAACCCCATAACCTTGTATACATATACACATATACAGAATGTACATATATACATATTGTGTTGATGCTTACTCTGAACATAAGGACATTCTAGCCCACTACTATCCAAGTGAGGTGAATTGGGGATGATTTGAATAATTAATTGATAGGTGTAGATTAACGCATTTTTAACAATTAACCTTTTGCTAGCACAATGTAACATTGTCAACAAAATATTTTCAAAATCCCGGATAAGTCCATCAATGTCAATTTATTATGAGGTGTGTCTAAGATTTTAGATTTCTAAATAACCAACCTCCATATATATGTATCTAAACATAGAGACAAAAATGAACATCCAAAATGTATCAATTGTATATATATATATATATATATGAAGCCATGATAGGTTGATTCATTTAGGAGGTTTGTTTACCACGGTCATTTACTAATATGCTAAAGCTTCACATTATCAAAACCTTTACCATGTTTTTAAAAGTCTGGATAGTAGGCACAAGGACATTCTAGCCCACAGTCTGGTTTTAAAACTTTGATCCTGTGGGCTCTATGCAAAACAAAACTTACCATAAGAGTCACCTTGGGTCAAGACTTTACCTCAAGACTCAAAAACCCCAACCCAAGAAAAGTACGGGTCAACAAGATCCAACTCAAGGTTCTTAAGATCCTTTACACAGAGTCCAACCTACATGAAGTAACCACAAAGGATATGAATTTATTTATTTACTTAGTTCCAAAGATAATCATTTATTTATATCAATTTCATTGTTAGAATATTTTGTTCTATCTTTAGGGGTTGGCATTCCACCTATCCTAATCTTAAGCTAGCATTGTGACACCACTCTTGATCCAAGCTTCAATAAGGCTTTTTAGATATGTGATAAAAGGACAAGTTTGAATCCACCTTCAGAAGGGAACTCAAACAAGGACGTTAGATGATGAAGACAAATCTGAAAACGGACTAATATTTTAAAAACCAAAACCACTTAAACATCAACTTTGGAACTGTCCCCAAGAAGAAGTTGAAATCAGCCCTAATCTAAACTCAAAACCAGAGGTTTTCATGTCAATTAGGCACATTGAACCTGAAACTGTTGCACAAGAAATTTTCGCCCAACCTTAAAATCAACAAGTTTTAATTTTTGAAAATATTCATGAGACCCAAAACTGAAAAAAAATCCATTTAAATTTATTTTTTTTATTTATTCTTAATTTTTAAAAATCTCTAAACCCAACCCCTACAATTCTTGTAAAAACAAACAACCAGCCAAAACTAGTTGTAACCTCTTACTGGGAACAACCCTAGCTTATGCAAACCCTAGCAATGGTTGTCCATGTAATCTTTTGGTCAATTAAAAACCTAGCACACTAGCAGCTACATATGACATGCCCTTATATGCTGTTGATGGTCACTTCTAATTATGCCAGGTTCCCAATTCATGAAAACATTTGGTAACAAGTGCTAGAGAATTGATCTCTGTACTGAGCTTTTTTTTTAAGACACTTAACATTAAAGAGGTATGAGCAATATTTGATTTACTTATTATTATTGTTATCATTATTTTTTGTTGTTATTTTTTGTTTGTACTACCATTTAGCAGATTGTGAAGTGGAAAATGCCCACCTGATTGTGGACCCCAACATAGAAATTTAATTGGATTCAATCAAAGTCAAAATGATTACAATTTGAAGCTGGACATTGAATGTTGAATCATATGCCATTAGATTGCTGCATACCCCCCATTAAAGTGACTTTCAGAGCCTTCAAGGCAGCTGTTACATAACTTTTTCCCCCTCAATTGGTTGTTTGGGTAGTTCCTCAATCTATCTATGAAGCAAGGTAGTTTGTTTTGTTTTGTCATGCTCAGATCTCTCAAATCATGGTGCTTCATGCTGCACTCTTGATATCTTTGGAAAGCTCTCGATAAGCTCTTGATGGGTACAGGTGCATCAACTTGATTTGAGACTCTTTTAGCTATGGTGTGGAAGCTATTGATTATTGAACTATTTTCTCAATGAAAATTAAATAAAATAAATACTGAAAATTTTATTGGAATTTGTGAACGTTTTTGGTGTTGTTGAAAAGCCTCAGTGAGTTGGATTTAATGGAGTTTATTTCACAATTTTCAAAGCTAATGTGGGGAAGATATTGATTTTTGAGTGAATTTTGTTGCTGGAAATTCAAACAAATTGCAAAAATTGGGTCTGGAAGGAAAAATGTGCTCACATTGCGGAATTTAGAAATTTTGAATTTGAAAAATGTGAACAATAAAGAATGTGTTCACACTTGGGCCAACAACACAGGCTACAGTGTACACTAGTATACATGATTTCTTAAGCTGGGTCTCCTTTGGTTTATTGGAAAAGGCAAAAATGTCCAAGAAGATTTTCATTACCTTGCATTTGATGAATGAGAAAACCAACGACAATATTCATCCCATTTGGATTTGGATGTACTCTTAAAGGATGCACAGATTCCAATTAATATTGCCTGGTTAGTATTCATAGTACCCTAGTACTTACTTTACTTTTCTTTTAGGGAGTGAATTCTAAAAGAGGTTGTTCCTAAAACAGGCAAACTAAGATTCCAAAGAAGTAAATGACAAAGAAACCCCCCTCATTTTAGACAGAGAACAGAAAGCGCCCAAGTTCCAGGGTTTTTTTTTTTTAAATTTGTGATGTATGTAGCTGAAGTGGTGATCATCCATAAGATGATTTAGTCAAATTTGGCTACATACTAGATATTAAATTTTTTAAAAACCAGAATCCTTCAATATTCTTGGCTACCTGCTGGAACTTATCATAAAAATCTGGCGATTTGAAAAAAAATTTATCAAAATTTGGCGAATTTGGGCCTTTTTTTTTTCCCATAAAAAACCCTTTGAATAGGTTGAAATCATATTTTTCCAGGTCGAAATTTGGCGAAATTTCGCCGTAACAAAAAACACTGCACCCAACATGGAAAAAGAAGACAATATTCTGTCTCAATATTCCGGATTTTTTTAACTTCAAATTTCGAGATAAAATTAAATTCTCTTGGACTTTGACTTGAGTTTGGTAGCATTTTTTTAACTAGTGTTTTTACTGTGTAACAGGTTTATAGAAACCTGTTGCCATTTAATGCTAAATCCCTCTTGGGATGCTAACCAATGACTCAACAGGAGATTTCCTTTTGAAATGTCACTGCCGCTGATAAAGTTAGCTCTGCTTCCTAGGGTGAGTTCAAACTTCAAATCCACAACATTTCAAATGAGAAATGTTCCATGAAGTATTTCATTTAAATGTGAATATTTTCTTTAAATGTGAGACCTAATGAAAACTATGTCAATCTTAAGTCCTAATAACCTGGCAAAAACATATGTGATATTAAAGCTATCTGTGAAGTCACCCTCTCTTTCAACCCCTATCCCCTCTGCTTTCACCCTTCATTATTTGATATGCTTCTCACGACAGGAGGGGGTTTGCAAACTTGATGTTCCCTGCTGGTTTGCCCTCTTTTGGTGGTTCTTTGGTCTTCTTGGATGGGGTCCTTCCTTTTTTGATCCTTGTATTCCCACATTTTTTGGGTGCTTTGATTTATTTATGATTGGCAGGGTTTCATTTCACCCCCTATCCCCTCTTTTAGTGGTATCCCCAAAGTAAGGAAATTTTATTAAATCACACTATAAAATGCTGAAACTCAGCATTTAATGCACAAGGTTCGAGTATAATTATAGTAATTGTACAGATAGGAGCAGTGACACTATATGCAGCAGTATTGGAGGCGCTCATGAAACTCAGTTTCCCACCAAAATTGATGCAAAAACTAGTTTGGGTCACAGTTATTTGGTTTTGTAAAATTTCATTCCCAGTTAAGTATTTGATGCCCTAATATGCCGAAATTGGCCGTTCTCGGATCCTAGTCGCCTGACTTCAGGAATAACTTTATCGCCTCCTAAAAATACTGAAAATCTAAATGGCTTGGGGTTTTTGAGATGCCTTGCCTCATTTTGTTTTCTTTTGTTGTGATACACGGTGAGTATCATACGAAAAATAAATAAAGAATTGGCCAAGTCATTGCATGGAATAACACCATCAGATTGGAGGCATTCCCAGTGCAGGGAACCTCCTTAGGCTGCCCCCGCGGGGAGCCCCTTATGTTGGGAACGCCCCCATCCTCAGGCGTTATCAGACACCTTCCCTTGTTACTGGCAGAGCCAACAAAGGCCAAAACAAGATCGGCTGAGCATATATGCACTGCAGAGCTACTAAACTAACAACATGACATTGTGTACTTGCAGTGTACACCAAGTATGTAAGCTGTTGTGTCTGCAAGTGCTGAGCCAGCAAAGGGGGGGGGCTTGACGAAAAGTCTGGAGAGAGTCCTGACTTGATGTTCAGTGTTTGGGTTTCATATATACTAGTTGTGCTGGGCACATGACCACAATCCTGGGCTTATGAGCCGTCGTTACCTGGCTAACAGCCTACGCCAAAGATACCACTGACAAGCCCCAGGTATAGGGTTTAAGGTTTATGATACCGCTGACAAGCTCCCTGGCTTAAGTGTTGGACAATTCTTTGATTTTGTTACAACGTTTAGTTTTGGGTTTTTGAAAATTTTGAGAATCAAAAGAACCTCCATTTTGGGGCTTTATTTCTTTGAAATTTTTCGGAATCAAAGAACCTGCTGTTCTGGGTTTTTTTTTCTCTTAATTCAGAATCAAAAGAACCTCTGTTTGCAGGCTTTTGAAAAAAAATTCGAAGAACCTAGAGTGTTATGAAATAGGTACCAGCAGTTCAGGGTAGGCTCCTCAACAGGTTCTTTGGATTTTTCAGAACCATGGTTACTAGTCAAAAACCGATTCTTTGATTTTCTGAAGAACTCTTCATCATGGTGTGAAGGATCCCTAATCCCAAAACTTAACCTATCAGTTCTTTCTTTGGAAAAACAGAGAACCGTGCAACACTGGTTCTTTCAGTTCTTTTGGTTCAAAAAGCTCAAGAGCATTTCTTATACATATTTTGTTGCAGACTTGATGAGTGTTGTAGCTCTGGCAGGCCAACATGATGAACTTTTGCTTCTTGAAGTTGCAAGAACATCTCTCTGTAAATGGCATTGAACACATTTCCACAGCCAATGAGTGGGTCAATCAATCATCAAATGGGTGTTGGAGGTGTTTCACATCTGAACAGGCTGACAAGCAAATCTCTGAATGACACAAACATAACGACTTAACATTGACAAAGGATTCAAGTTCGCAGGGGCCACAGTGAACCAGCACCCACCAGCGCACCATCCACTGGATGTCCGTTATGATTCAGTTGTGGATGAACCTCAACTGAGTTAATATTTGGTTTCATCTTGGTAACCAGTTCATAGATCTCATATATAGGCAGATAGGTAGGAAAATAGGCAACTTCTAGGTAAGCAGATGGTTTATACATAGCTAAGAGTTGTTTTTACTACCTACCTACTAACAATGTGCATGTGGGTTGTTATATGGAGGTAGGAAAAACAAAAAAGTAACTGAGCTAACCACCATGGTTAGCTAGGGAACTGAAACCCAACAGAAAACTGTTTCCTGATCACTTACCATTCATCCTTCATGGTGCACTGGTGGGCTGGTTCACTATGGCCGTTGGCAGGATGCTAAACACCCCCTGTGAGCTTTGCGGATGTCAATTTGGCGCCCTGTGCAGCACCCGCATGGTTCTGCCACAGGGTTTGAATCATGTCTCAACTCAATACCATGCAGAAAAACACCCTATCGGATACACTCCATGCACATACCATGAAGGAGGGTTCCCTGGTCCTGTCGTGTCCTGTCGTGTCCATCCTGGTTTTTTTCAAGTCAAAATAGGGTCAGATGTTGGCAGTGCAGAGTGAACCCTAATCTCAGAAGTAAAACAAGTGGGCTTCTCACGAAATGGCTCTGCCCTTCATGACATTCAAAATACAAAATCATGCCAGATGCAGCAAGGTGGAGCCCAAGTGCAAGCCCAAATCTGGTAAAGCCTGCCCCCTGAAGAGCTTTACATGGTGAAAAAACCACTGGCTTTTTTCTTAAATAAAAGAAATCCCAGGATACTCGAGGGGTCCTTTCTGGGTATCACCAGAGAAAAGAACTAGGATGGGTCTTTTAAAAAATGTAATGCCTGCAAAAGGTGGGCCTTAGCCACATCTCTTCCCTCCAGGCAGACCCAACACAGAGAATTTCAAGTTTATAATTTGCTTCTTCTTCTCAACACGGAAGGCACTTTACAAACCAGAAGATGCCCTTCTTCTTATTCACCGCCTTTATGTCTTTGAAATTTTAGTTGTGGCTTTACACCAGGTATAAGGCCCTCCTTCCCAATGGTGCTCCTGAAATTGGGGGCCAAGGACTTGTGGACACACCCTTTTGCTTGTCCTTGCACTCTCACATCACCAAGCTCCAAAGTGCACTCCTAACTCCTAGCTACCTATGCAAGCCATGCGCACACATGGGTTAGCTCAAAGTTCACCAAGACCCATCCAGATTTCACACATCCTAAATCTTGACTCACTATGACAAGGCTAAGGTTTAGTCCAATTGCAGATTTCTTGAAGGTTTAGGGCCCTTGCACCCACAACCCTACCATGTCTTGCAGCCCAACCACAACTAGTGTCTTCCACATGAGAACACAAGTTGTCCAAAAGGGAAATGCAGGGTGACACCAAAGTGCCACCTGGAGACAGCACCAAGTTGCCCCTAAGGGTTTATTGGGGTGACACCAAAGTGTTGCCCTAGGACAACCCAAGCTTGCCCCAAGTGAACAAGCCAATGTTTGTCATGGGACAAGACCCCACAACTCAATCCCATAAGGCAAATTGGGGAGTCAAAACCCAATTCATCAACTTAAACTCTTGTGTTGCCATAGTGCCCCACCATTAGTGTTTTGATTTTTGGCAATTTGTTGCCAGAATGTGACTACTAAAAAGGTCTTGCAATATGGCCTTTGTTTATTTTGGGTTTAATTTACATAAAATTGCCTAAAAGCCCCCTTCTTGCCACCTATTGTCGCCATGTGTAGTTCCATGATCATCTTTCATCACCTACAAAAAGCGAGCCATTACTTTCTACCATCACCATTAGCACATAAAGTTTTAGGGCACATCTCCTTTATAGTTACATCTCCATCATTGGGTAAGCCAATCATGTTGCCCCATAAATCTCTGATTGTCAATCTCACCATTGAATAAATTCAACTCGCCAACCATGTTGTTCAATAAACTTTCATTCGCCATACACATGTTGTAAAATAGGATTTAAATCGTTAATCCCCATCATTGAATCAAATTGAAATTGCCAAGTCCAATCCCCACTATTGGATGGGGTTGTTCACTAGCTACATTACTCTTGGTTAAAACCCCAAGGTATGCAAGGCTCTTTGTTCTTTGCCGGTAGGGGTTTAGTGCAAAGATCTTTTTAAAACCATGTTTTGTGTGTAGATTTTTTTCTCTTGTTGGCGACATTGGTTTAAAGCCAATATAGTTGTTGTTGTGTTCATACTAGTGCAACTTGAGCATAATGGGAGGGTGCAACAAGCAAAAGCGCCGCCAAATTATTCAATATTATGTTTGCTACAAGTTGGAAGTGTGCGTAGAATGACTGCAAGTTGCAATGCAAGTGCTTAAACCAAAATGCACAACACATGATCAAGTTCTATTCTTTCCTCTCATCCTTGTCATTTTGTCTTGTTCTTTGTGTTTCTATGTGTTACATTTATATTCTTCAATCATTCTAGGGTTTCCTAAAGCCATGGCTCCCCTCCAAGTGTTGAAAAATTTTAAGTTTAAGTTATTTTTTAGCAATGAACCAGATTCGACTTCAAATTTGTTGCCTCATGTTGCATCTAATGTACAAGCAGCTTCTAGTAATACTATAAGCCCTAGTTCAAGTAACAATCTTGAAAGTAAAATAAATGGAAAGGAACCTTGTTGAGTTTGTTGAACCTCTTGAAAAGAAACCATGAATGTCTTATGAAAAGACTCATGTGTCTCAAGATACATGAGCCTATTGTTTTCCATGGGCTGAAGCAATTGTTGGGGAGGATGGTTTGGTTGCACAAGTCCAATGTAAAATTTGCGACAATGTTAAAGGAAAGCCAAAGTTACAAACTCCCAAGTTTGACACATTTCAAAAACATGTCGAACGTCATAAGGCAACAATATTTAATTCCAACATAGTTATCGAAGAATACTTCTACTACAAGGATGTTGCACATGCCAATAATGAAAGAACTTATTTTGTGCGGAACTCGAAGTTTGTCATGACCTTAGTGTAGTCATGGATTCACTTGGGTGCTCAGAAAAAAGTTCATATAGTTTGCTACAGTCTTGCATATTCTCCTACATTGGAGACCAATGTTGGAATATGAGTTGTTGAAGGAGTTGTTTTTGTTGTTGAAGGTCAAAAACACCCCACTAAAACATTGGTCAGATAGTAGTGGCTAGCAAATTACAAAGGCCATGCATGATGTGGTCCTTTCCAAAACATTATTTATGATTTCAAAAGTTAATTTTGTTGCTGCCAATGTAGATGAGGTGACCACTATTGATGCATAACAATGGATTAGTATCCATGGGTATGTGCTGCAAAATTAGAAATGTGTTCCTATTTTATTGACCCTTGAGAAGGTTGAGGTGGGTGCAACTTCAAACAACATTAAAGGTGTGATTTTGGAAGTGATGGGCAAATAAAAGGGCCTTACAAATTCTGACATGGCTTCCAGGTGGATCTACCCTGGATGTGATGGTGATTTAGTCTTTCAAGGCATTGGGTCTGGGGTGATTACTCAAACAAAGGAGCATATTGCCCCATTTTTCATTAGTGTGCACTGTGTGGCACATCAAACCAATCTAGCTATCTTGGTTTTGAGCAAGTTATCCTTGGTTATGCACATTGAAGGTATGTTATAGTCCTTGTACGCCTTTTTTTCACACAATCCAAAGAAGGTGTTGGGATTTGTGAGCATTACGAAGACATTGAAAACAAAGTGCTTGAAATTGCTATGAAATATAAAAACTTGTTGGATATCAATGTTGAGCCCTCTGAAACATATGTTAGGATAGTACGAATCACTTGTTGTGAAGATGCACACAAATGCACCAAAGAGTAAACTTGCTCAGGAGAATTTGGATTTATTGTGTGATTTGGAGTTGCTTCTTAGTCTACCATGCATCCTTCCTATGTTGGAAGCGGTGCACACACTAATTATATATGTTCAAAGGCAAGATGTTTTTATTTGTGAGTTCATTGATGCCATGAAATTAGTAGAAGTCGAACTACACCAACTTTATGTTGATCCTTTTTGTAATATGATGATTTTGTTTTCAATGAATTCATTGTTGTTTGTGAACATTGTAGTGAGTTGTTGCCCCTCACCTAGGTTTCACATGAATCTGATGTTGATCTATTCTTGCTGCCATACTTGGCATTCAACATTGTTGGCCACAACTACGAACTCCATCATCGTGGAGGTTCTAATGGTGTTTATGTTCATGTGAATATGAGTGATTAGTTTGCCATGATTGAATCAATGAAAGTTACATGTTTAGAAGCTACAACAACATTATGTGTTGAGTTGTCTCATAGATTCCTTGATTCGGAAATCATGTTGGCTTTTGGCATTGTGTACCCATAGTATTGGTTGTGTTAAGAAAATGTTAATAGGAACTTCCTCCCACATTTGAATAAGATCAAGGTTGCATTTTGTGTTGGCAAAAAAATCAAAGGTGGTGTTATAGTTGTTGGGCTTTTGGATTCATAATGCAACATTCAAGTTTTCATTAAAGGCATTAATAGGTTAATTAAGCATAGGCAACATCAATATGTTGTTGAATTAGGCATAACACCACCAATTCCATTCAACATTTTTATTGATGTGAGGTACTAACAAGTGAAGGTTATGGGTGATCAAATTATGTTATAAGCATTAGATGCTAGTATTGCAAATGTTGTTAAGAAGTTTGGTGTGATGTCAATTGAAAAGGAACACCTTTAGGCATGTTAAATGGTATATGGGCACAAGAAGATTTTTTTTTTTTTTCCACCCCCACATATTGCAACTAATGTCTAATTTGATTACATTTCAATTACATTTGGTCATCTTTGTTTGTAAGTGCCTTGTTGCACTAATTAATGGTTAATATTGTTCATAGTTGTTACATTCACTATGTTGTTTGTTTATGAGTATAATTTGGACCCTATTATATTTTTTAATAATTTCAAATTGATGATATGGAAAATTGAAGTAGCCTTCAACTTTATTTATATAATGCACTCTAATAAGTTAGTGATTTTTTTGACATTTCTTTAATTATCAACATGGTACATGAGTTGAACCATAAACTTTTAACATGTTGAAACCATTATTCATTACTCATTTTACACTTATCATAATTTATTAAAACACATGTAACAATTTAAAACCACACATTTATATTGGAATGAATTAATGATTTTTTTCACATCTTTTCAATCATCAACATGTGTACATGAGTTGAACCATTTTATTAACATGTTAAAATCATTATTCACAAATTATATTTTGCATTAATTATAATATATTAAAACACATGCAACTTAATGTTTTGCAATTATAGTTGAATGATCGAATGAACTTTTTCACATTTTTTGAATTATCAAAAAATTTACATGAATTGAATCATTCATTTTGAACTTATTAAAACCATTATTCAAATGTTGCATATTGCACTTACTAGTATAGATTGAAACACACATACATAAAAACTTAATGCCTCACATTTATACTTGAATGGGTTAGTGAAAATTTTCACATCTCTTGAATTAATAACATTTGTACATGAGTTGAATCATTCATTTTTAAATGTGTTAAATCCATTACTCACGAATTGCATTTTGCATTCATCACAAATTTTTGAAATGGATGTATGAAAACTTGGCAAACTTCAAATTTATACTTGAATGGGTTAGTGATTAAGTCAAAATGTTCATGCATGCAACAATGCATGTAGACCTTTAAATTATATATTTTTCATATATTAACTTCTTGTACATTTATGTAAATTAGAATGTATGATTTTCTCTTATATGTTTTAGGCATGTTATGGACAAGTTTTTCTTATGAATGTTCATGATGCCACACCAAAAACCACCAAAATAATCCCTAATTTTTCCCCATTCTTTTTAGCATATGAAAAAAAAATCATGTTAAAAAAATGATTAAATTTTTTTCTTTAATTTTTAAAAATACTAATATTATTAAAATAATTTTATATTATTATTCCATCACTATTTTTTAGTTATGATTTTTTACTTTACTCTAAACATGAATTATCAATTTCTTAAAACTTATTTTGTTACAAGTTTATGTTTAAATATTTAGAAGTGAATTTTATTTCATTTCTTTTTTTTTAAATGATGAATTATAATTGGTGATGATAATAGTTACATCAATGATTTTAATCTTTTTATTTTCCAAATTTGTGGTATTTTTCAAAATCATCCATAAGAACATTTAACCATGTTTTGGTTATAGACCATATATGGAGGTGTACATCTATTAAAATATTTTCATATTTTGGGTACAAGTCCTAGAACTCATTGTAGAATTATATCATTAATTTTTTAAAAAAATCTAAGACTTTTGGTTTTTTAATTAAAAAATGTTTTGTTAATGTTGATGGCCTTTATTTATGTTCGCAAAATGATGAAAAATTCACCACCAAAAAAACCATTTGGTTACATCAATAATATTTATTTTAATTTTTTCAAAAAATTAAATAAGGTTTATAGTGATTTCAAATATCAAGCTTACAAGTTTTCAAATAAATTTAATATTGGAATTGTTTATGTGTTTAAGATTGGAATTATTAAAATTACTTTAAAAAAATTTCGTTAGGAATAATTTTTTTTCCTTTCAAATTGATGATTTCAAATATTTTGCAATATTTTGTTTGTTTACACTTTTACTTGAATTTGCACAAATTTTTCCATTTTTTCCCAATAAGAATTACCAAATTCAAAAAATTCAAAACAAAAAAAAAACTGTTTGGGGCGGGGGGGGGGGGTTGGGGAGGGGTTAAAAAAAAAAATTTAAGCTCAAAATTTACACAAATTCATTGTCTTTTAATTTTTAAAAAAAAATAAATCTAAAAATTTTTTTTA
>Ga0116227_10002593_pt1 | contig 40810 bp, 32 predicted proteins | sample S1TSphgellanicum_FD_89693 | JGI IMG/M metagenome (GOLD analysis project Ga0116227, IMG submission 89693) | Host-associated microbial communities from peat moss isolated from Minnesota, USA - S1T2_Fb - Sphagnum magellanicum MG | ecosystem: Host-associated > Plants > Peat moss > Unclassified...
GCCCCCCCCCCCCCCCTCCCCCAAATAGATCACCTAGCCTTTTATTCCAACTCACAAAGTGGTTCACATGTAAGTTCACAATTACAAACCCCACAAATCCAATAGCCCTCCTCCCACAAGCACTTTGATTATTTTCCCACTAATACCATTTTTAAAATAATTATTATTTATTTTTTCTTTTTCTTTTTCTACCTATTGTAAACTAAATTTAACCTTCCTCACCTAACGTGACTTGGCCTTACCAAGTGTGCATGAACAAGTGTCGAAACCTTTGGTATTTACCATTTACCTCTTTTGACGCATTTCTTGAGCAACTCACACCAATCCATGATACAACAACTTGAGAATCAATAGCATAGATTTTGATATCACCAAAAAGCTTCTTGACGAGAGATGGTGTGCATATTTGTCATTTCAAAAAAATTAGACCAACAAACAAAAAACTTATTGAGTTCATGGAGATTTTCAATCCCTAGAAACTAACCCAATAATTGGTTTCCAAAAGAACTCTGAAAGTTAACCCCACTTTGACCAGAAAAGTCTAGGGATGGGTGACCTTATAAGAGGTGGGTCTATAATGGTTCAGGGGCCCAGTAGTTTGAGTTAGATAATATTGCACTTGAAAGGATTATGTGTGTAGAGAGATGATAGATAAGAACCATCCATCCAATGGATGATTTTTGGCTTCTATTTTTATTTAGATATATTTATCTTTCAATATTAAATTGGTTCAATTTTTGCATGTGTGTGCACTTGCAGCATTCAAAGTAGGCTAAAGGCATTAATAAATTTCTGATTTTCCATTGATTGTCATAGTTGTGACATTTTTATGTTGAGGTAGGCTACTTCAAATTAATTATAGCATAAGTTTAATATGTCATATGGCAAATTCTCAAAGTAGAGTTAGCCTTCATTTATGTCCCAAAGTCTAATAATGTTCACACTTAACAACCCCCTCTTCATTGGTGACTCATAACACTTTAAGACATTTGCAAGATTGCTTAGTTTGTAAATAAGCCCAAAAACAATTGTGTGAAAATTGAATTGTGGCAAAATTAAATTCTTTGAAATAATTTGCTATATTTAGACCTTTTTGGCATGATTCATTAGCCAGGATTCTATCTCAGGCTGAAACAAGTAGCCAAAAAATTAGGGGGGATCCTTCAAAATTTTAACTCTCAAACGTTGAAATAGCCCAAATTTGGCTTAATCTTCTTAGGGTTGATCACAACCCATGCCACAACAGAAATTTGAAAAAACAAACCGCAGTTGTAACATGTTAACACTTATGTTTTTATTTACTTACTTCAAATTTTAGGCAAAAAAAAAAAAATTTTAATAGGCAATGAGTAAAAGTCAAATAGCTTCACTTTAAATGTGCCAAAAACAGTAGATAATTATAATGAAGAAGATCTCAAATAATAAAGAAATTCATCATAAAACATGGGTACTTTAAAGATTAGTATGTGACACACTCTAATAAGCCTTTAAGTTAATGAATGATAACTATTTATTAGACCTAGATGAAAGAGGTGGATGAATCATCCACTTCTCTTCAAATATTTAAAGGGTTATTATGAGTGAGGCATTACGGACATTCTTCATTCTCATTTGTTCATGTTCTATGGATGAAATCCATAGTTTTAAGAGGATATGGGAGCCAACATTTGGGGGCAAGGAGTGTGATGATACTGTTCCATAAAAGGGTGTGATCAGATAATGGAAATCGATTGATTATTCAACCAAAATTTACATAGCCTAGACAAAATTCATCCAAAATTGGTCCAAGATTTGACAAGGATCAAATTGGCCTAGATGAAATCCATCCATAACCAACTTAGTTAAAATAAAATCAGACATGATCGACTTCTTTAGGCTTTAGATGAAATCAAGCCAAAATCAAATTCCCAGAAACAAAATTGAAACAAATTTGTTGAAAAATGAACTGAGATCTGACCGACATTAATACCTTGATGGTTTTGGTAGTAATGTATCAAATAATTAATATATTTTGCGAATTTTAATTTGGCAGTTTAGTTTGATTTTGTAAATTTCAACAATTATAAAATAAATATAATAAAACTATCTCCATTGCCAAAAGTTTTTAGTTGTTTTTTTTATTGGACTATTCGCACAAATTTGTATTATACTAGAGAGGTGATAAATGTTTGAGTTTGACCATAAATTTTGAATTATAGGCATAATAAGCTAATTTATTTTTAAATTCAACCAAATTAAAATAATATAATTTTTGCCAAAGCCGCCAAAGTACTACAATAGGTAAAACTCTAGCCAAGATGAACTTGGTCTACTCAAAATTCATTTGAAACCAATCCAAAAATGGACTAAGATCCCACCAAAGAATTGATTAGGATTTTCAATTGTGGATACAAAATTTGAAAAAGTTGAACCAATTACATGGGCTTGCACAAAGGACGACTAAAACACTTCAATATTTGATTATTTAATCCCAACTGTATTCACATCTTTCATCTAATTTCATCCATAACCCTCCTTGGAATTCTTTTTTTTTTTTTTCAAGAATTTCAAGTGTATGCACTTGGGAGTAACAAAACTTACAATGAAGTAAACCTAAGAGAGTTCTACTTGTGAAAATATTCATGAAAAAGGAAGGAAAAAAAAAAGGCTTACAAGGACTTGGCAAGGTTTTGAAGGGTGTGTGATGAATTTTCTTGAGTGTATAAGCCTACATGAATATCAAGCCTTCCTTACACTCGTGTGTGTGTGTGTGTGTGGGTGATTGTAATTCAAGGTATGAAACGATGTTGTGTGGTTCTTGACATTTATGAAGAACTCTGGTTCCAATTCCAAAAAAATCAACTGGAATTGTCTTGGTTTGGGTTCCATACGAATGGAATGTGGATGCTGGATTGGATCTGGTTTTATGCCGAATTTAAGTTCTGGTTCCAGTTTTGAAAATCAGTTCCGATTTGCTCAAATTCAGTTTGTACAAATCAAAACTGAAATGGCCACAATTCTTTGCTCACCAAAGTGGGTACCCACCCAACTCTATAGTACCAAAGTCTCACACTCTTTGAGCAATGTGTGTTTGGGTGAAGTTTTATTTTGTTTAGTTTACCTTGTGTTAGAACGGCATTACATAAAGGAAATTTACCCGTATAATTGTAGATGTACAAAACCACCACTAAACTTTTGGAGGGCTTATTTTCACTTTGGGGCAATTGGCTTGTAGGCCCCTCCTAGAGCGAAGTGGAACTTGTACATTAACCTATTGTCATGAGATTATTTTGGGGTGTTGAGAACAATTCACCCCATCTTATGGAGGTGAGCTCTAGGTGAAAATATTGAAAGATGAGGGTTGTCAAGCACCGCATTAATGACATGAAACATGTGGTAAGGGTCAAAAATTGTATTGTCTTCTCTTGCATCCCTATAAGATTAAGTCACTTTTTGTGATCGAGTTTTCTTGCTAGTTGTGTTGTTTTGGGCTTCGTTATTTCACAATGAAGAGAAATGTTGCCTGAAAAAGAATACAATTGGTACATTCACAATTGTAATATAGCTATAAAGTGTGAAAGCTCAAAGTTGTGAAACATTTTATTATGATCAGCAACATATCAAAAATAGGATTGATATTGTCTTCCCATTTGGTTAACAATGTAAGCTAAAAGAGTAGGATTTTTGGGCAAGGAATATGGGATGAAATGCGAGACTACTGGGAACAACATGGAGATGAATCCACACGAGAGGAACAACATAAGCAACCATTTGACAAAGCAATAGAGGACGAATTTAAAGATGTTCTTTAAAAGGAATACACAAGTGTAATAGATCTGAAAATTTCTTAAAAATTGAAGTCCCTGCCATTGCTATATTCAGTTTTGAGCAATTTGCACAATCTGAGGTACAATAATTACAAATGGTAACCACACAAAATGTGGCTTGCAAGTTAGAGTCCTTTCCATCGAGGTCATTTCAAACCTAGGTTCAGTTAAAAGTGACCCATAGCTCATCAAAACATAATTCATTTTAGATCCCACATCACCAATATGCTAATACTCCCCCATATATGGATTAAGTTGTGTTAATTAGTGTAAGATCATAACTCATGACATCTTTTGATTAATGGCATGATTGAACCCCTAAATGTCTAGTACCTTTTCGAGGTCAACTAATAATACAATTGATCAATGATTAGAATATGAGAATTTCTTACATGTCCTCACTACTTGATCAAGACATGAAAAATCAGGAAATGACAAGTGAATTAGCCATAATAAGTGTTGCTCATTTGCCCCCTCTCAAATATAACTTGGTGTACAACCCCTGGTTATATTGTCCTTTGCCTGAGTGCGTCATTGTTGTCTTTGGGCAGAAATCCCCCCTCCTCTCACCTTCCCCCTTAGAGTACTCTGAATGGCTCAATTTCACAAGAACTCCACCTGAATTGATATGGACTTCCTTGGTCAACATGACATTTGGAGTCTGGGAGCACATTCCACATGATTAAAAAAAGAATTGTTGAGAAAAAAATGAAAATACTATGCTTGCTGCATCTATTAAAATTTCTGAAAGAAAAGCCAATTTAGCTTGTCAGGCATTTGCAGGTTAAGATCAGTGTTGTGCAATTATTTGAATTTTCAAAGAACCATCGATCCCAGTTTTTTTATATTTCAGAATTAGAGATCATTGATTTTGAGCGATAATTGCGGCACAAGCAAAGGATGGTTTTTATTGTGATTGGTTTTCGACAGACATGTTTTCTTCTCTAGTTATAAAAGTTTTCAAATGTTTACACCCACAAGTGAACAGGTTTTTTCATTGATGTGCCAACATGATTTGGAAAGCGAAGGCCATCAAAGGCCTTTCTCTTTCAGTTTTGCACACATTTTATAGACAGAAGGTGTCAGTGGTATGACAACATGCTCAAGCTGACTCCATTTTGAAACATGCTATTGCAATAGGTGAAGCTCCTTCTTCTAAGTTAGGCATCCTTTCAAAAGGTCCTCCCCTTTCCTTATTTGATATGCTTCTTGCAACAAGAGGGTGCTCAGGAACTTGATGTTCCCCTGGTGGTTCCCCCTCTTAGGAGGTGGTTCTTTTGTCTTTTTGGACATGGGTCTCCTTCCATTTTGTTCCCTGCATTCCCCCCTTTTTTTGGGGTGCTTTGGTTTATTTATGATTGGCAGGGTTTCATCATTTGGGTTCTTTGAAAACATGGGAATCAAAGAACTGCCAGTCTTGGTTATTCCAAAAACCTTAAAGAACCTGCAATTTTCATGAAACAACTGCTGACAGTTTTCAGGTCAGCTATTTGCCTTTTTCAATTTGTGAACAACCATAGTCGTATATGTACTGGAATTGGGTCTTTGATTTTTTAAGAATCATGGTTATGAATTGTAAGAACCGCCCTGATAACCACCGGGGGTCTCTTCCTGTATCTTATAACTGCCCAACATCGGTATAAGATCCTTTGTATTGGCCCCCTCAATGTACATACACGGGCACTTGATTTGAATTATCATCATCTACTTTAAATCCAGCCTTACTTACAAGGCAGTCTATCTAAACAAAGATGTCCTTTTATCTCAATTGTGAGACAAAAGAACTAGAATTTTGGAAATACCCAGAACTGGCCAGTTCTTTGATTGCGATCTTTTTCAATGTCTGCAACCAACGGTTCTTTGGAAAATATCAAAGAACCACACAACACTGGTAAGGACCTGGAAGGGGGGCTGTTTTGGGAACACTCAGGCACAGTGCTTGCAGCATGGCCACTGGCAGAGCTGGAAAATGTCACTTTGTACAATCCATCTTTTCAGGTTCATGAGTGGGGATGAGAGAAACTAAACTGGTGGGGGGCATTCCATCATATAAATCTACATGGTCAGATTTATATGGTATTCTCCTCTGTGATGGCATAGAAGATATCCAGTGGGGGTATGTATTCTTATTTGGGTTTACTTCATCCTAGAATCGTTCAAAAGCCAAATTCGGTTTCAATCTTTGAGCTCAGACAAAGCACAATTGTAATGAAAATGAACATGAATTTCAATCCTTCCCCAAAATACAGGACCCTGCAAAGCTGAGACACTGTTAGATATTCAACAATCACAAGAAACCAAGCCCCAACAATATCCAATAACTCTCTTTCCATGCAGGAGATTTGCATAATTGGAGCTCTCATGCCTGATTTGGACAGAAGCTCAACAGATAGAGCAAAAAATTGAGCTTTCAGGTACCTTTCCACCCAATGACAGTCTTCTACAACAATGGCAACATTGAGCTTACAGATACCTTTCCACTCCAAGACTTGTCTTCTACAACAAGGGCAACATTCACCATGGATGTGACACAATCCATAGAAGTTGCTACTCATGATTGTTTGACATGCATCATCCAAGAATTGCCTTCGCCAATTGATTGGGAGTTCATTCTTTTGGTTCACTACTCATGACTATACAATGCTTCAGCTATCAGACGCTCTCATTCCTGTTCAGCATATTTCATCTTGCTCTTTGAATTCAAGAGTCCTGTAGCTGCAAAGACCAAGGACATTTGGAGACCTACCTCTGTGAGATGCTAAGTTGCCCACGAGGGCTCATCAGCTGCAATGTGCTGCTCTACATAACTCCCGATGGGCCCGCTGCCCCTCAGTCCCTTCGAACCAGATAAACTTGCACCAGATGAAAGTAAATTTGTCTCCCTCTGCTGTGGTTGTCTGTGCATTCTTGTGTTTGGAGTTTGGGGAATCAGCTACTTGTAAGAAGGCCATATATCTCCTTCAAAATCACCCTTGGTGCGAAACAATCCTGTGTGATAATCAGAAGCAACGGATGAGTTGGGGCTTCCAGTTGTGATGGGCATCAGCTTTGGCTGAGATACAATCATAACTGGTTCTGGTCCCCTCCTCCTGTCCTCTTCAATGAAGCATTTTAGCTCTCTAAGTGAGCGTCCTTCATGATCTCCACCAGTCCATCCCTTCCCTCTCAAACCATTGCTCTCCTTTCTCTCTCCACTCACATAGGGTTTGTTCAAGTCACCATTGTGCCCACCTTCTGAGTCAGAATTCCTTCGTTCAACAAGTGACTGGAAAGCAATTTCAGGGAAACCAGTGTCAAGGTCCTCCTCTGCAAAGGTAGACTTCCCCACATCACTCCAGTACTCTTCTCCATAAGAGTCATTAAGCTCTGTCCGTGACAACTCAATGGAAAGTCTATCTATGTCCTTTACTGGAGCTGTTCTAAGACTTTGAAGTTGGCTGTCTAGGGAACTCCAGAGCCCATTGCTACCACCTCCATTGCCTCGAAATTCCTCTTGCTTATGTTCTTGTGTTTCTGTATTGGTGTACATGTTCATGCCAGCCTCTTTCTCTTTCTTAAGTTTTGCAACTAATACCCACATGCTTGCCAACTCATTTTCCAAGTCTTTCTCTCGCTGCTTCGCTTGGTCCAACTTTTCCTTCAACCCATCTCTTTCTTGTCTATCTGCAAATGTTGAAGCCAATGATGCTTCCTTCTCCTTGGCCAATTCAAGTTCTTTCCTCAACTCATCAACACCTGTTTCAGAGCCAGGCTGCCACCTATCAATGTCATCAAAGAGGAGACCAGTATTGTTGTATTTGCCAGATTTGCTGCCAAGACTCCCACCATTGCTAAAGTTACTCTCCCCTCGAGTCAAATTGTTATGTCCCCCATTAACCCAAGCTGGATTACCTCGCCCATTTTGAAAAATTTCTCCATCCACATGACTCTCATAATTTGTCAGCACTTTGGATCGCCCATTCATGGGCAATGGCTTTACTGCTGCTCGGGCATACGTTTCTCTGGTTCTGACCAGTTCGTCTTGCAGCCTTGTTACATCATTCTGGAGTTTCTGACTCTGACAAGAAATTTCTTGAGCCTGAATCAAGTCGCTTTGAAGTTTAGCATTCTGAAATGAGAGCTTGGTAACTTCTTCTGCTAGGTTCTTGAGTTCAACTGCTGCTTGTGAAGCTAATTCTTTCGCATATGCAGACTCATGTGCCAACTTCTCCTTCTGATTCTGTAGACTATCTTTCTCCTCCACCAACCGAATTTTCTCATGCTTCAGTTTCTCCCTCTCCTGCTTTATCTTCTCCTTCTCTTGCTTCAAGTTGTCTATTTCTGCTGCCTGCAACATGAAAAAAGTTTTACCTTTTCCCTAGAACAGTAGATACACTGACCCAGATTGCTGCTTAGCAGCTCAAGGCCCAATTCATATGGTATCTCTCTGCCCATGTCATAGCCTTGTCCAATAGACAAAAGAAGTGACAGCAATGACAAAAGTGAAGGCAGCAGCTTGAAAGCTTGGAGAACCTTTGAACAAAGAATAGCACAGCAAATGTTTTCAGATAAACAAACAGGAAGGACAACAAAATGAAAAGCCTGGAAACAGAGAAATAATCAACATTTCATGTATCAAATCCAACAAACCTGCAGAAGGACTTGTGCTTGCAAGAGTGTATCAGTCTCTTCAACATCCTTGGATGTTGCATGAGAGGTGTGATCATGGGGGTCACTCTCAGATCCATTCTGTTCCACATATCGAAGTTCTCCAGATAAACCCCCAGTATTTAGCCAACCCCCTATTTCCTCAACATTTTCCACAAGGCTGTTTGTTGATCTGTGGTGATTCCTTTTTACATCCAAAACTGACATCTGAAGCTGCTGTTGAAGGGACTCAATTGTCTCTTTCAGCTCATTGGTCTCTGCAATCTGTACAACAGCCACAGGACATTGATGATGCATGAGTCTCCACATCACCCTTACTCACCTGATGTGTTGTAACTGGTCTCAGAGTTGGGAGTGATGGAGAACTGACCTTAGACTCAAGTTGCTCTTGGAGGATGCGATTGTCTGCACTCTTTATCTGTGAACCAAACAGAATGTCAGGGAAGATGGTGAAAAATGCAAAACCTAGGTTTTGATATTCTCCATCTACTATGAGAGTGGAATCCTGATCTCTATGACACTCACTACACAGGAGGTAAAACATAAAGACACATAATTGCACTTTGACAAGAAAACAGATGTCTACCATGTATCAACCATGCAAACATATATTGAGTTTACCTCAAGATCAAAGGACTTCTCATTGAGTTGGGACATCAGTTTGGACATTTTCTGCATTCACCCACAGCCCAAAGGATGATAAAAGCAGCAAAGAATAGTATTAAAAGAGTAATTGCCTGTTTTGACTAAAGCTGAACTTTATCAAGGTCACCATGAGAAGAAAGCCACCTCTTACCTGTGACATCTCTTGGGGATTTGCAATCAGCTGGGGTATATCTGCCGAATTGATACGCTGCTCAAGCAATCGCATTTGCCGCTTCTTTTCCTGGATTTCTTCTTTTGTTTTGTCTATTTGAACCTGCATGCAGCAGAATCCTTCTCACAACTTATGGTTTGCCTCCTCTCAGCCAACTTTGTATTGCACCACAAACAATCCTACTGATGTGAAATATAGATTAATTGTTGACCATAATCTGACACCTCTTAATAACTTTGGGATAAGTTGGCATTCATCTTCCTTCTCCTAAGAGCACTTCCATGCACTTCCTTGGCACTTGCAAGTTAGTTACCTGTCCCTCTTCTCTCCTACTAGCTCTTAGCGCTTCCCCATTTTTGTTTGTGATCTTTCTTTCCCTCTCAGTCCCTTGTCTACCTGTCACTAGGTAATTGATTTCTTTTGTTCTATTTGGGTTCTTTGTCATAGGTCTGCTGCCTTTCTTCTGAACAATATCCTGGCCTCATTTTCCTTCAACAAACTCTTCCATGTGCTTCATGTATTGCAAGAGAGGGGGAAACTAACTTGGATTTGCAAGTCATCTGGGTTGTTGGCTGCTTGTTCTATCAAGCGCTTCAAAGAACTGGTACAAAAAGCTACCTCCCCAGCCAGCATTTTGATTTGCTCCCTCAGCAAATCAATTTGATCTGCCATTGTTGTACCTGTCTGCATTCCATGTTTCAAGGCCAAGTTCAGGTCAGTTTCAAGCAGACTTGTAATGTGGTAGACCAAACAAGTTTTGCAGCAGATACTTAAGAGACTAAAATCTCAACTGACCCATTACTCAGGGTGCCACAACTGAGATAATTGTCAAAAGCCCTGATGAAACTCTTGAAGGGAGATGCTTGTACCGGGGGTGGCCTTCGGCCACGAACAGTGGCACTGAAGAGATCGCCTGCCTGGGTGGGTTCTGGAAAAGCATCAATGCCAGAGAGCTCTTCAACCCTGCGACTGAAAGATTTTCTTCCAGGGCCTCCTTTAAACTCACCCACTGGCTCATAGGGGACTATTGCCCCTGCATTAGGATTTTCCTCTGTGTCAAAGCTTGCTGAGGGGCTGGAATTCAAGCTCTCCGATTTCTGTGTAAGAGTTGAATATCATCAAAAGGAAATTCAGAAGATTGTGAACAGAAACTCACAAGGACCTAGAAGATGAGAAAAACGCATGATGACTTCTACCATGTGAAAGGTGTGAAAGTACATATATCATTAAAGTATTGAGAAAATCCCCATACTGATGATTTAAGTCAACTTGAATAGGATTGTCAGATGATCTAACAGTAGATTCAAATTTTCAGATGTGACAACATATCACTCAACTCGAAAAAGAGAATGAAAGAAATAACTAACCCTAGAGAAGAAAGAAAAGACTGGGGGGACTTGTCACACACATGTTCAGTCACGTTTTAACAGCAACGTATCTGATAGCGACCAGCTACTGTAATATCCCCACTGACTTTGTGAGGTGAAAGGTGTCTATATATGGCCATGGGTATTACTATGCACAACCATATGCAAAAGTAGGACAAATGTTCATGGTGAATGAGCAGACGAGAAGAAAAAGACCAAGATAGGAGTGGACAACACCCAAAAAAGGAGTAATTGTGTATAGCTCAGGGTCAAATGAACAGTCCCCTTTGCTTCAAACTTCTGGGAAACATCATCAGCCAAAAGGGACTTTCACAATTGGCAATTCCCATTTTCAGCCTGCCTGGGTGTGCTGCTATGTTTCATCCCTCAGATGGAAAATAGCTGCTCTTAAAATTCTTAGGGCCTCAGCAAAATAGCAAAGAAAGGATGAGAGCTCAGGGAGCATATATACAGTAACAGTGCACATGCAAACAGAGAAAACACAAGTAGTCTAGACAGGAGCGAACCCGGATCTTGAACCAAGCTAGCATGCCACGCTTTTTGTTGGATTTTTTTTCTTCTTGAGTGTTATCATCAGTGATACTATAGTCACCCCGGCCTTCTGTGGTTCCCTCATCGGCCAAGCCCTGACATTCCTCCTCATCCTCTTCCAAGATCAAGTCACGCCTTTTATCAGGCAAATAGGCCAACTGCACTTCAAGTGATTTGTAAGATACCGAAGTCCTGAAATGTCTAACCCTCTTTGGGATGAGCCAACTCCACGATAAACCTGTACACTATCATCTGCAGTCCAGAAGCATGACAGTTCGGAAGCACAAACAATGGAGCAGGAATCAAAGCCTAGGTTATAAGGAGAAAGACATGCAAGTACCTCTTCCTCACCAAAGGAGTGTCTCCTTCGGTTATTGGGTTTCTCAGGGATGATTACAGGCGGGATAGTGTTCTTTGTAGAAACCAAAATGAGCTTTGTGAGTCTTTGGATTCTACCCATGAGAGCTGCCTTTGCTTGCTCTTCCTCCTCTAATCGTGACTGCATCTTCACTTGACCAGCCTCTAACTGTGACAACAAAAACCAGACAACATGTGAATGAATCCAGGTTGCACCTTAAAATCCTTGCACATTGTCCAGCGCCACATGTACAGTTCACTAACAACCTAGGTTTCACTGTTGGCATGTGGCATGCTTCACAACTCATCTTCATTAATGTTAAGCATCAAGGATTAGCAGGAGATGGACCACATGGGTAGGTCCTAATCTTGTATCAAATTCAAGTCAATTCAGCAGAAAGTGAATCTACATCCAGGAAAATAAAGAAATGTTCATGTGTACATGCTGCACCTGTTGACGAAGATAGAGAAGGTCCTCATGACTTGCATTTGCAAGATATGGCTGTTGGAGGATGCCCCTTCTTAGTTGCTCAAGCTCCAACTTCAGATTACAGATTTCTCGCTGATACTTTTTGATCAATGACTTCTCATCCAATATCTGCAGCCACAGTTGCCATTTCAGATGGTGAGTTCAGGGTCAAGGAGCAATTCATCTATAAATTGAGAATGTAAATTGACGATTTTCCTGCTCAATCATCTCTGTCTTTTGATAGCTTCTCTCTGTCCCTTGGTTGTGACTGCAGTGAATTCACTGACCTCAATTGGACCAGTTTAACAAGGAGGAATATTGTACATCAAGGACAATACCCTATCCACATAGTTGAATGTAGAGGTAAGCATGTCATTCACAAATTCACAAACATCTACATCAAGAAACAAGATTGCATACCCGGTTAGAAGAGGCATGAATCTCAATACGTTTGGCCCGGTGGGCAAACTTGAGGGTGTTATGTGTCTCCTCATTGTTGCTAGATGCTGGTGTTATTGTGCAAATCAACTGAAGATACATACCCACAAAGTCTACAGTAAGGAAGGCTTAGTTTTGGCTGCTGTTTATAGCAGATCATTCTCCCAAACACCCTCTGTGTGATGCATACAAAACCTCCATGTCCTTGTTTGCATTGACGTAGATCTCATAACTTTCAACTTTCAAGTTGTTTTAAGTGTCCAACATCATCAAAGATATCTATGAGATTGCAGAGAAAAATTCACAGTGAAACTTTGAAGGTAAAAAGTGTTTCCAACATCATGAAAGAGTGGAGATCAACATATGTTGGATGAGGAAGAGTGACTACCGAAATCCGCCCATGGCCACTCAAAGAAGATTGCAAGAGCCGAGTGAGCTTGGAGTCTCGATAGGGTATGTGTGATGCCTTTCCATCACTGAGCTTTGCTATGACCTGAAATCAAGTTCTTGACCCATTATTGTGCAGAGACCACATCACACATATTGATTGCAATCACCATCCATGAACACAGCATGATAAAGGAAGAAAAGAACAACCTCTTGAAGACTAACAAGACATATACTTAAGGGTGAACAATGTTTTCTGCCTTCATGAAAACTCAGGAAGAAGGAAAATAGAAAATTTACAGTGCCAAGGGTCAATAAACTCTTGTTGATGAATGAGCCTTCTTTTCGTCGTAGGCCCGTTGTTTCAGTCTTTGAGCTCTCTGATCCTGCAAGATCAATTAAATTCTGCACCACATCACCCATCACACTGCTCAGCAGCTTCGACCTGCAAACTGTATGCAAGGCCAACACTTGAAACAGAGCATTTGATATTAAGCACGGTGAGTGGTGAGAAACTGCACCAAAGAAGCCAATATAGTAGCATCAAACCTCAAAGGGACTGCCAAAACTGCCTGGACTATGCAAATAAGATAAGTCTCTGCTGCCCACAATAAGCATGCTCAATCACCATCAATGGTGAAACCTGGCAGTTAATCAAATAATGCTTTGGTATGGTTTCTTGCAAATGACATCCCAACTTACAAGTTGAGAAAGTGTGATGTCCTCATCAGCATAGCCTTCATCTCGTGGACTGCTCTCTATTGTCTGCATTCACACAAGAAACAATTAGGAACAGATTGCAGCAATTGGATTCAAGCCATCATATGATCATCAGGACTTTCTCTTGCAAAATACAGGAGACAAAAGATTTCCTGTGTACCAACTGGGAATAACCTTTTGCTTAATTTCATCTTTGATGGAATTCCAAACATACAAGTGATGTTCGGGTGTTCTTCTTTAGTTAGGCATAGAGATCCTCTGGTTGTTCAGGTGAACCTTTGCTTCATCGATTAAAATGCAGGACACCAAAAGTGTTAGCTGTTCCACTTCTACGCCAGGAAGGAACAGCTAGGCACTATTCTAGTGAACATTGAACTTTGGTTTGTGGAGCAGGGACAAAAGCAGGGTTTTGTCCCTTTTTAACTTTCATAAACATATTAAATTGGTTGAATAAAGGAACACACCAGAGTGAAGATAGTATGACTTCTGCTGCTGAAGAGATTGAAATTGTTAGAGCCCACATGACGATGCTCTGCACCCATAGTATGGTAAAGTGTTCAGGCCAAACTGAACAACAGTGCAGAAGTTAGACCAACTCTGCTCCAGAGAATGGAACAGACAGGATGTGGGAGGATTCCAACGGCCAGGGGTTTTGCAAATCCTTGGAATTCTCATCAATAAGCATGAAAAATCTGCATATGTTCTAGGACAAAGGTCTTGTCACCAATGCCAATGGACAAAACTTGCAATCCATTGTCACCTCCAGCAAATGCAGGTTTGTAGTAAAGTAGATGTACCTTCACCAGCAGCAATGAGGGAAAGAGCATGAGCTGGTGACAGCACAACCTCCTCCTTTATGCCTTCAACATAGGTGCCTTGCTGCACACAGAAACCAGAATTTTATGTCATGGGTATGACAAAATAGTCCCACAGCTTCTTACGGGCTTGGCCTACTCTCATTGGAAACTGCTGTCACATGCATAAGGAGATGGCCATTCAGCTATTGTGCTACAGTATTGAAGTCTTGAACATCCAAATACCTGGCCATCCTCGCGAACACGCAGATTCTGGCCAATTGGATCCAGAAGATCATTTATGACCTGATCATACACAAAGTCAGTAGCCTGTACAAAGAAGGCACATTTACATCTTTCTGTATACAACCCTCCTCAGGTTCAACAGATTCAGCTGAGCATGACAGAAAGAAAGGACTATCACAATTGTTTGGATGACACCCCAGAAGAGAAATCAACGAATTCTACATCTACTTGGCATTCTTTCAATTGAAGTTTTATTGGTTGTAATCAGTCTTATGGAATGTTTAGGAGACATTCAGCAATAACAACAGTTCTAAAGTCCATGGTCTTGTGACAAATGGTCTTCCCCGGCTAGAAAGTGAGAATACAAGAGATCTATGAGTACATTAGTGCACTCCAATAGAAACTGTCAGCAAATCTACCACAATAACATAGACTGGCTACTTGGTGTAAAAAATGCACAATTATAATGAAGGCTCCATGGACAGTCCTACACAAATGGTATGGGATGATTATGGTCAAATGCACCCACTACTGGGACAACAAAGAGATATTATCTGCAGGGGCCCTGTGCAGCATGTATCTTTACCTCGTTGTAGATCTCAAGGTATGAAACTCGCAGTAGAAACTCACGATCTGGTGTCTGGCAGAACCCAACATCATGTTTTCAGTTCTGCCAGCTCATAACACTGACTTGCAAAATCCTGACTCTACAGGTATTTCATTTTAGTTACCAATATCCTTGAGCGGCTCATTGACTTGGTGAAAGGTGCAGACAGAAAAAACAACTGCCTTCAAAGATTGTGTTCCTTATCAATTCCCACCCTATAGAGAGTCTTACCTCCTGAATGATGCTGAAGACATCCTTTATAGCAAGTGGAATGATTCCAGGAGATTTTTGATCACCCTGCCAATTCAGTCCTCACATTAGATCACAAGGCATTACCATACCTCTTCAAAAACTACCTAGAAGTCTCAATTTATGGAAAAATTCACCCAATCATCCCATGTCTAAAGCAGGAAACCTTGAACAAAACGCTTTCTAGGCAACACCAACTTACATGCATGGTGTGAGTCTTGCCACTGCTGGTAACACCATAGGCAAATACCGTACCTGCATTTCAGCAAAAGCAAGCTTGTGTAAGCAAATTCCTTGACACAATCAGTAAAAATCTTGCTAAGGTGCAAAGTGAAGTACTTCCTCTATGCTACTTGCCCACTGAGAATACAGAGCGAAAGGCCAGGAACAGGTATATGCAGGTTGTAAGAATCCAGAGTCAAGAATACCAACCATTGACACCCTCCATAGCTCCATTGACCACATGCTGGGCTGCTACATCATAAACTCCCCTAGTGGTTGTTGCTGGCCCAAACACTCTGTCTGTCCCACAACACACACATGCATCACTCACTCATGACATCTTGTTTGCATACTCATCCTTTTTCTCTCTTTTCCTGACTACAAATAGTTTTTAGGTCTATTACAAGATCATTGAACCTCAGACACAAATGGGTTTTGGTACTCACCAAAAGCATAAGCAGCAGCTTGATTTAGTTCACTGGTAACAGTGGTGTCTCCATCAGCATACCATGCAATCTCATCTCCTCGTTGAATCTCCCTTTGACTGCACCACAAACAAAGAGCATTGGATTGTTTGATGCGGGTTTTGTTTGATACATGCACTCTAGCAATCTAGCAGGTACTACTGGAAATTCAAGCATTCTCAAAAATGGCCAAGAACGATACACATCTGCAAATTAGGTTCCCAGTCGTCATTCTAGGTCTTCGTTCTCTGCTTCATGTGCAAATAGAATTTGCAATGTAACTTTCGATGTGAATACCTGAGGGGACGGAACCGAACTGTTACGGAGATGTTCTCTTTAGCTCGACTGAGGAAATCTTCCCTCTCAAAAGTTGGAGTTCGGGGGCTCTCTCCTGAGACCGAGGAAGCGGAACTTGGACGGAACTTCTGAGGCGGTGTTGTGTTTTGTGCCGCTGGGATATTGCTCTTTCCTCTACTCGGGGTCAATGATCTTCCAACGAAGCCCCCCATTGCCTTGAATCCTGAGTTTGGTGTTTGAGAGGAGGTAGTCGAGGAAGAAGGAGATGGAAATGGCGCCTTGCTCTGATTCATGGAGGGCGTCTTCCGGAATCGGAAGGGAGAGCTGGTGCGCGGCTTCGTTGTAGATGAAGCCATGATGCATCAGTTGAGAGGGCATGTACAATACACTTCTACAGCAAGCAGATGTCAAATACAGCTTGCAGTATGTATCCCTGTCTCGTCGACGAAGACAATTCCACTTTCTGTCACACCACCGAGGCTCTAGAAGTAGTGTGGCCCACGAAAACTGGAAAAGCTCGTAGTGCCGCAACGAGTCGATCCAAGACTGTGTGAGCAAAGACGTGGAGAAGAAGAAACGCTAAGATAGAAAGACACAAAGAGAGAATAGTCTCGCACCGGGGGGCGGAGCTGAGCTCACAAGAAGCAGAAGAAGTCCTCGTTACCAGAATTCTGGAGGGATGTTACAGATCCTGCGAAAGAATGCAGTTATGTTCTTGACAATGCCCGGACAGCAGCATTGCAGCATTTTAGATTGAAAACGCACAAGAAGAGAAGGTCGCAGAAGAGAGAAAAGCTCGGATTGATGGCAGAGGAAGGAACTGAAACGAAGAGATATGGAGAGAAGAACAATAGAACTGAAAATCGGGAACAATACACAGAGAGGAGAGGCAATCAACACGACGGAACAATGTCGAATTGGAGGCATACCTTCTTCCTCTGTCGTGTAGCAACCAATGCTAGCTGCATCTGAAAGCTACGACGCAATAACAGCGACGACGTCCATCAAGCACGAGACTACGACTGAGCTGAAATGCAGAAAGAGTGCCGGCGCTGATTTCTTTGTACTCAGTATTACAGGACTCCTAATCGAGCACAAGAAATGTGACACAGGATTGCAAACAGGATAATATATTCAGGTACAGAGATCGCGATGCGCCGTGAGGCCGCACGCCCCTAGCGACAACACATCAGTCCTGAACTGGACGAAAACAATACTCTTCCAGAAAGAAAACAGGCGCACACTAGTCCAAAGAAGGTACAAGAGAAAAGCTTTCACACCTGGCGAAAACATTAAGCGCAGGTTGTTTGCTGCTGCTGCTGCTGCTGCTACCGATTCAGATGCACACTTCTCAAGCCACGATCTCCCCGCTCGCATAGCTGGCTCGCAAGAACACGCAGCCGCACAAAACTCGATCCAGAACGCGAGCACGATCAGTTCCAAACCCGCAGGAAATGTAAATCGAAGAAAGAGAACATTACTAGAACGACACGACAGAAGGCTAACTATGTCGGACAACTACGGTGACTGACGGACTGACTGATTGATTGATTGCAGGCCACTTCTCTATGGACTTCCAAGAGCTCCCTTCCACAACCCCCCCCCTTCGGCCGCAAAATACGCAAATACACTTTACAACACAGAAAAAAGACGAAAAAGAGAAAAAGAGGGGAAAAAAACAAGAGTAGGAAGAATGAGGATGCTAGAGAAATCGTTAGAAGCGTTAGCAACGCTCGCAGGCGGCGCATCGGCAACACATTTTGGTGGAAGGAAGATGAACTCCTTCGCGTTGCGCAAGAGCATCAACACAAGAGAGAGAAAGAGAGAGAGAGAGAGAGAGAAAGGGAGGGAGTAGGGAGAGGCTCTCACTGAGGGAGAGAGACGAAGACGACTGGCAATGGCCGGTTGTGATGGTTTCGCGGCAGGGGTGGGATTTAAAGTGGTGACCGACACGGGCGGTAGGTAGGCGGCGAAAACAGGAGTTTCTAAGGTAAATTGGTGAAGTGAAGAGGTAAAATAAGTACTTTACCCTACTTTAAAGTTTACCCGCACCATACATACCCTTGTGTTTTCTTTTTCTTTTTTCTTTTGTTTTTTTCCACGTTTCGCTGACTTTTATTAATATCACCAATTTTAGTCGCTTTATTATTTTGTAGGTGGGGTACGTTTCGCTCTCAGACCAACGTTCTTTAGTGGTAGGTAAAGCCCCCAAGGCTGTGGGCTTTAGCGGGAACCCAGGCCATGTGAGGCAGAGTGTGGGCCTGATTCTGATAAAAGCCCTTGATTGAGAGCTTTAACATGGCATAAAAGGACCTCATATGATTAAATGTTTTCCCCATGATACTCGGCACGTACGTATCATGGGGAAAAAAATGAAAGTGCGTGTTTTGAATATTTGAATACGGGAATACTCTTGTGGGAGCATGCTTTACATTTTTTGAAAAGTTTGTTTGGCTGGTTGTGCATGTAAAATTATACGCAATATAAGGCAGCCTCCAACTACACTAGAAAATCCCTCCAATGTCATATGTTTGCCCAGTCCATGAGTAAGTTTAGGATTTTGCTTCAAAAATCCTCAATTTTGTAGTAAGGTTTTTGTTTCTAAAAATCACACAAGACCTTTTTTAAAAACTCTGGGAAAGTATTTTTGAAAAGGCTTTGTTCAAAACCAACCAAAAAAGTTTCAAGACTTTGATGGGCTTTGTTCCTAAATTAAGGGTGTGGTTTGTTCCCAAATCCCCAAATTTAGGGTTTGTTCCAAAAGTCCCCAAGTTCCTGATTTCCTCCCCCCTCCAAACCCCCAAATTTAGGGTTCCTTTCAAAAGGCCCCAAGTTGCCGGTTTGTGGCCCCCCAAATTCCCAAGGTTGGTTTACGGGTCCTTAAAAATCAGGACCCCTTCCGCCCCTCAGATTTAAGGTTTCTTTCAAAATACATCATAAGGTCAGTAGCTTTGTATGAAAAACCCCAATTTTAAGGTTTGTTTCCAAATCCAGAAAACACTAAAGGACTTTATTTCGGAACCCCTCTAACCCCCACTCTCCCCCAGCCCCCTCCCACCCCCAACTCCAAATGCAGGGTTTATTTCATACAGACAACAACTTAATTTCAAGGCTTCATTACAAAATTCATTGGCATTCAATTTTCTAGTCTCCATGGTTGTCTTTGGTTGGATTTCAGAGACTCCATATGATTTCCTATCACTCACCAAATAATCTGTAATAATGAGATATAATTGCTACATACCATTAAATGGTTGTGTGTTTCCATCACAAGAGAGTAGCCAAAATGAGCCAAAATCTTTTGGGGGGGTAGCCAAAATGAGGTAGCCAAAATATTTTGGAGAGTAGCCAAAATGAGGCAAAATATTTTGGAGGGTGTGTGTGTGTGTGCACGCATGCGCTGTACCGAGGCTAGGCACTTCACAATTCATAGGTGACAAATTATTTATATCATCCGATGAACTAATTCTCTACATTTGCCTTCCAAGATAAGCCCGATTTATGTAAATCCCATGGCCAAGGGCTTTACAGAGCATAAAAACGCGCTCCAATGTTTTTTTCTTATTTTTTCCAGTGATATTCGATGGGTATTACAGGAATAAAAATCAAAAAGAAAGCAGGGCGTTTTTAAAAAATGGAACGCCTACACTACCAGACAAGCATTCTGTTTTTTGAAATGCCCGGAAACCATTGGAGGGAAAAAATACACTGGGTAAGGTGGCCGTCTGATTGGTATACTAAAAAAATGGGGGCAGGTCTCTTCACATTCAAATAATCCTTTCACCAGAGTTGCCCAGAGCTGCCCTTATTGAAGGTCAAAAGTGAAAACCTTATCTAATTTGAATTTGAAGCAGTGTGTTTTACTTTTTCAATTTTGTGAGGTCATCATCTCAATTTGGCCATCATACCCAGAAGAAAAGTTTTGCTAAATCTGGCTATAAAACCAAAAGACAAATGTGAAAAAATTTCTAAGGATCATTCTATATTTCTTGGCTACCTGCCTGCTGCAAACTATTATGAAAATCTGGGTATATGGAATTTTATTTTTTAATCTGGAAAATTGGACCTTTTTTATAATGAAAAATCCTTCCAATAGCTCCAAGTCTGATTTTTCAGGTCAAAAAAATTCCCAAAAACTCACCAAAAAGAAATCACTGCCTTGGAAGCATGGTACAATAAATTCATAAGATCCTCAGAAAGGCTAGGAGAAAGACTACCTGTGTTTTGTAGGGAACTTGCAAATAGGTACCTACAAGAGGAAAAAATTAGGTCAGGTTTTTAGATTCCCAAGTGTTTAGGTTTTGTTGCATTTGGGCTTTTATATATTTCACAAATACATGAGTTCTTCTTCCTCCATGAATCTCTTGCTCCAATGCCAAAAAGCTCACACAAAGGTACATGTATAATATACCTTGTACAATATTTTCTGTTTCTGTTCGGTAGATTTTCAGCTTTACCAGTGGGTTTTTTTTTTTTTTTTTTAAATTTTTAGGGGGGAGAAATTTTCCCCACTTGGTGACCCCAAAAAATTTCCAGTGCCAAGAATTTGTATGTGAAAAAAATGCACCAAAGTCACTGAAATGGTCATATGTAAACAACAAATTCCAGCAGGTAACCAAATTATAGCAGGATTTTTATTTCTATTTTTACTTTTTTTTAAGTACTCTTCTCTCCAACCTTCAACCAGATTTGGCTATATCTTCTTTGTGGATAATCAACCATGTGGCTACATTAAAAAAATTGAAAAAGAATAATAACAATAATAAATGAATAAATGAATGAAATGCCTGTTTACCACACTAGAGTACTGGAGAAGGGCACGAGATAGGAACATGCATTTCCTGCCACCAGACCAGCCAGCTTATAAGAAGAACTTTGGGAAGATAGGTTGGTTGTTGTTGTTGGTTTGCAACAAAGTGGTGTGGTGGGCTCCATTTGTGTGTGTTTTGTTTGTTGTTAAGTGCACACTGATCAGAAACAATCCCGCCAACTGCTAAACATGTCCCTCCGTCCTGTTGTGATTCACTCACTACTATTACTACTACGTAGTCCCTCAGGGGGTTCATCAGGTTCCTGCCTGCAGCATTCCCACTTCTTGCGCTGCCATTGAAGTTTGCACTTTGCACCAGACTAATTAATTAATGAATTAATTAATTGCCATGCATGCTGGTACCTTTTTTTTTTAAAGCCTAAGTAATTAGCAACCCTGCAACCACAACACCAGATTCTCAAATTTAGCAATTGGAACCATCCATCCATTCATCTATCCATCCAATGAAGGAATGAATGAATGAATGAACACACGGAACGTAACTATCATCCAAGTGATGAAGGGTTACATAATCATTGGGTTGATGAGACCCCACGGTGGTGGTGGTGGTGGTGGTACCTTGTGCCAACCAACCAAAGAGAGCCCGGGACGGTGCCTCCTTGTGCGCTAACTAACGAGTAGGTTGCTAATCAAATGGAGGTTGAAGATTATGGGTTGTAAGTTGTAACGCAGGACCTGACAGCCAATCAGAGTGCCGAGAATCTCGGGCGAGGGATGATTACATACTAAATAGACTAAATTATTTAGTTTTATATTATGTCGTAGAAGGACTAATAGACTAAAATTATGTTATTTTATCTTTTTTAATTTTTGGGGAGACGGAAAATGGTGGCCGGGGGTTTCAGGGTACCATGTATGTATATGTCTGGCAGTCGAATATTATTACTTTACTAAATAGTGTTTCCCAATTAGATAGTTTTCCCTCTTCCTTATCTCGTGCAATAATTGCTCGGGCCACGGAAGGCCAAGGGTGCGGGGTTCTAGTGTTGGTGTCATGTTACCCGAATCTCCCTCAATTTTGTCTCTGCTTGGCTGGTCTATTGTGAAGTCCATGAGAATTTGCTCGTGCTGTAAAGCTAGCAATGAAAGGAAATGGGGTTGTTTTGAATTTATTGGGACATTGTAGAAAGACTTTCGGTATGGGCAATGAATTCCCCCCCCCCCCTCTAAGTGCAACAAAAACTTTGACAATTTGCAAGAAAAATCAAACTCTTTTTTGTCAACAAAGGGAAAAAAATTATCATATGAACAAAGAAAAATGGTACCTATTCTAATTAAATTCTTGTTGACAAGAATTCGAACTACCAATTTAAAAAGGGTCACATAAGTCCAAGAAAAATTCACATACTCCACATAGACCTGGGCATATTTTTGTAATATAATTGGAGGGCACACTATGGCCCATAATGTTTTTCCTCTACAAAGGGTGGCCATTTCAAAAATTGAAATGCCTCAACTCCTTTTCTTTCCAGTTATACCCAGTGAATGTCCACCCAGTGTCATTGGGAAAAAAAAAATTTAATTCGACCCATGTCTTTGGGTTTGGTAAAGCCCAAAATAAGTTTACTTTGAAATCACCCAAAAAGTGTATTTGCTTGCATAAAAATGGAAAACCCATGAAAGATAACAGACAAAATGGATGTCAAAGAAGATGGATTCAAAGAATCCAAATACAACTAAGACAATGGATGAAAATGTAGGCAACAAATGATGAAAAATGGATGGTGTTTGAAAATATGTATCATATTTTCATATTCAACGACAATACCTGACCTGAAAATGAAGAATCGATGGTCGCCCACAAAATTAAAAGCCAATGACAGCACTACTAGGCATCGCCAAGTTGCAGTAGACACAAAATTGCATTGAACTTGTTGCACTTGCTTGATGTGTCTATTGTGAATGGTTTGTGAATATGCGTTTAGGGGCCAATTTACTCTCATTTGCTTGATTGTAGATGCATGGATTTGCTGTTATCTTATCCTCCATTTTCTGTTTCAAGTTGGTTTGTGTCATCAAATTGTTACACAAATTGATTCTTTGGTTTTCAAAAAACAACATCATCCTCATCAATACTTCACCAAATCAACAATTTCTCAATAAGCTTCAAATTTTGAAACTAGTGAAGTTAAAAGTTGGCAAGGCTCTCCTTAATAGTGCTTTCCTCATGTGAGCGATTAATGCATCAAGATTGGCATTAAAATATGAAAAAAAATACTTAAAAAGATGACTAATAGTTATTATGAGTTGCTCCACAATTTGTTTATGTTCATGTTTAACTCACCAAGGAAAGAGACATTTCTAGAAATTATTGTTTTCGCATGTAACAAACAACACTAATTTGTGAAAGGCAAGGGATGGCATGGTGATGATTATTGCTTTCATTTAAGTAGCAAGATATATAACAAATGTGTTTGGAATATTAGTTTAGTTATAAGTTAAGCTTTAGTAATTAATTATGTTTTAATTTGAAATCGATTCAAATGTGAATAGGGTTTGTATTATTTTGTATTTGAGAAATTATTTTTAAGTTATGACTTTTAAATCATTTTTTATGACTTAAATTTTCAAAACACAAAAATTTGTTATCACAAGTATTTTATGTAAGTTCTCTTATGTCACATGATTTTATTTATATTTCATTTGTGTTTTGAGTTTAGATTTATATTGTTTATAAGTGAATCATATTTTGAATCATCGAAAGTTTGAAAGTGAGGTACCATTTGGGATGATCTATGTTATTTGATTTATGTGTTTGAGGATAGGGATAATTGCAAATGCTAATATGACAACGCACGATATATATTTCCAAGAGACATGATGATGAACCTCATGCGAACACATGATTTGAAGTTCAAAATGATCATCATCTTTTTAGGGATGTTCACCATTTGGGATCACATTGTCATCATATGTTCACTCGTATCTAAGCTTAAAGATCCAAAGAAAAAGAAAAAATTTACATAATTAAATATCATTAATGTTGATGTATTAAACCTATCAAATTATATTGTAAAACAACACAACAAAGGAAAATGGAAAGAAAATTAAATTAAATTAAATTATCACTAATTATTATTTAATCCTTATGCACCATTACCAAAGGTCAATGAAAACAATCTCGTGTTAGGGAAAAATCATGTCCACAAAAATTAGACAACAATATAACTATATGTCTAAAACAATTATATCAAACTTTTAACATGCACCTTCCTTATGAATGATTTTTTTCATCTAAAAATCTACAACCACACTAGTTTATTATGACACTTGCAAATTTGGTGCACAAAACATTCAATTATTAACTAAGATTAATAGGTTGAAAATGAATTGTTATAATAACAAATCAAATGTGAATGGGAAGTGATTTTACAAGAGGTGGATGGCAAGAGTTAATAGATTTTATTCTTGTTGTTTAATGGAAAAATGAAGATGTTTATCACATTGGAAATACAATTGATATTTATTGTTTGTTGAAAGTTATGAAGATAAAAAAAAACCTTGCCTTACTTTAATGTCCCAATTTTTATTAATACAAACCACTATTGGTCAATTTTTGTTTTTATAAAAAAATCTTTTGGTTTAAGTTTTTACATTTTAACTTTTTTGAAATCCAACTCTTAACCACAAGTTTGAACCTCGTTTGTCATATTTCTAAACCTTGCAATTTTGATTTTAGCACATATTTTCCAATTTTCTAAGCCTAGTTTGAAAATCTAATCTAGTTTCATGCACACATTACACATTCCCCAAGGTTAGAAATTGTATAGGTATAAAGTATTCCAACAATTTAAAATTTAGGTCTATAGAAATACAAAGTTTTACAATAAATTAAAATTGATTCTTTACTTATAAATTTTAGTTTACTTGCCAACTTTTGAAAAAAGTTTGAATTGCTTACTTAAAGATTATGAACTTATGTTCAAAAGTTGTTTTTTCAAGATTTTGGTTTTAGTTTTCAATCTAACAAAACATTAATTTCATAGTTTGATTTTTATTAATGTGGCTACATTGTTGGCCCACATATGAAAACACATTGAAGGCTCAACTGATTTTTCCTTCCAAACCCAATTTTTGCAATTGGTTTGAATTTTCAACAACAAAATCCATTTAAAGATCAACATCTTCCACACCTTAGTTTTGAAACTTGTTAAATAAGCTCTATTATACATTATTCACCAAGGGCTTTCCAATAACATTAAGAATGCCCCCAAATTCCAATATAATTTTAAGTTTTTATTTTATTTTATTTTCATTTTGAAAATGGTTCAATAATCAATAACTTCCACAGTATAGCTCCAAATAATTTCAAACCAAGTTGATGCACTCATCAAGAGCATTCCAAAGATACCAAAAGCATCACAAGAAGCGTTATGGTTTACAAAAAAATTGTTTGACAAAAAGAAAAAAAAACAAACTACCTTGCTTCATAGATAAATGTCAATTCCAACAAAATGATGCCAGCTTGGGTCTAAGTCATAAAAACCTAAACTTGAACCTTTGAATTTAACCCTACAAATTAGGGGACTTTCCAAAATTAATGCAAACATGTAAAAAATCCTCAACTTATTTATGTAAACCATAATATAAATATTATAAGAAGGAATTGGTCTCATTGATGCCAATATCAATAAATAAAAAATGTGCACGTGTTGCTTTTGAAATTACAATTTTTCTTATGAAAATTGAACTATAATAAACAAATGTGTTCATGTGGTATAACAGTAATGATGTCATCATGGATGCAAGCATTGACCAACACCATCACCAACATCATCATAAATGAAATTCATCCATTTTTTATCCAACTTGTAATTGATTTGTTGACTTATAGTTAATTTGTACTTCATTCATAGTTAATAATTCACTTAGTGTTCACTCATGGTTCATTTTGAATTATTTCATAATTCATTCATAATTCACTCATAATTCATTTATGGTTTTAAATGTTTTCAAAAAGTTTTATTGAACAATGCGCATATGGAAACTTTCATGCAAGTTCCTTCAAACTAAGTTTCCAAAAGGGTATAAATAAAAGTAAGGCCCCCAATACCTTTAATGTGTTCAACATTGGTTTAAGGTGTGAAGTTGCATCATAACATTGTTCATTTCATTTCAAGTTTAAGTTTTCATATGTTATTAAAAATAAATTTTCATTTTCAACTTTTGTCTTCCATGTTTCGTGTTATTATTATTTATTTTCATGTTCTATGTTTGGAATTAGATTAAGATTGTTTTTTCAATAATTTGTATTACTTTTCATGTATTTTGAAAATCCTTGTGTCTTCATAGCTCTCATCCTCATGGCTTTTGAATAAACTCCCATCATGCTTATGTCTATGATTGTCATCAATAATAGCCATCAAATTTTGAAATTAATTAAATGTTGGATTTACTTGGAATTGAGTGTGGACTACCCACTTTTTGGAATAACAATTGAGGTTGTGAATTACCCACCTCTTACCAATGTCATGATTGATGTGTTTTTGTAATTACATATATGTCAAAAGAAGACATAGTTGTTCCCATGGAAGAAATATTTGTTGTTCTTAAGTGCATCCAATAGGAAAATCAGTTGTTTTGTGAATTCATTGCATGTTTATAAAATAGTCAAGCTTTAACAATAATGGGGTGTGTTTTTCACTACACAACCCCAACTTAAAGAATCACAAATCAATCTCTTAAATAAGTTTGATGGAATGTGTTCAAAGTTTTGAAGTTTTATGAATCAAGTGCATTTAATCATTCAATTTCATCCTAATCATTGTCCAAATGGTTTTGCTTACATTAAATTCATCCACATGTTACCATCAAAAATGACTTTAACATGGTTTGCATCTATATTAGAACACTAATCTCCACTTTTAAACAACTTTGCAACATTTATTAAATAATTTCTTGCCAATTTTAGATATTTGGACAAAGAACACACATCAATGAACAAGTTGCGATCACTTTGCCAAACACCTAGTGTTATGTATGCATTTGAATTTAAACAATTAACATGTGACATTTCATAGGATGAAGTTGCATTCATGAATCAATTTAAATTTGGATTATGTAACAACATGAAATATTTGTTATTTACCATGCTAAATCCTACAACATTGAGTCATGCCATTGCACAAGACATTCAATGTGATAATAGGATTTTAAAATGTTGTTAAGAAAAACATCGGGAGTCATTCCAATACAAAGGAATATCATGCTTTCCATACCATCCCAACTAATAACATCCACACCAAAAAACATCATGCAAATTGATAGGACATGATTCAAACCATTCACAAAATAAGAAAACAACATCAATGTGCAAACAAACTTTGTTTATATCATGGAGAACCAAGTCACATAGCTAGCAATTGTTTGAGAAAGCAAGCAAGGTCCACATACCACATGCCACTTTTGTTACCACTTTACACTTTAAAGAACTGGAAAATGAGAACGTACAATCTTAATAAAGATTAAAAAATTAGACTTCAATGCATCATGCATTCAAAGTTTAGTCCTAGGTTATTTTCAAACCAAACATCTTGTATCCTAGTACCAATCACAATTAAGTGGAACAAGTTCATGACAATGAATAGTCAAACATTGTTCCATTCTAATGCATTTACATGTTTCATTGACAAGGAGTTATTGGAACAACATGAGTTGACCTTAGTGAAGAAGACCACATTAGTAATAATTGAAGTCAGTAATGATTGAAATCTCTCTTTAGGACCTATGACGCATGAAACCAAGGTGTTGGAAATCAACATTGGGTTGCATTTGAGCAAAGTTGTTTTCAATGTCATTTCATCCTTAACAAACCCTATCATCATTGGGTTATTTTAGTTCATTTTGCACAATCCACATGAGAATTCACATACAAGAACTTTTCATTTTGAAGTGTTGAAGGAAGAAACAGTATAATATGAGACTTTTCCCACAAGCGTGTTTGATGGAAATGATGATTATCACATAAATGCATTTGAAGATAATGCAAAGAACAATCAATGCATGTAAAACATCAAGCGTAACAAAAACCTTAGTGTTACCTAAGGATCCAAACATTCAAGACCTTTGTTTGTGTGAGCAAAAACTTTCATGCAAGCTATGAAAAAGGAGATGCATTATTGATAAGTATTTTTCCATTACAAGATCTTGGGACACAATGACATTAAATTTTTTTAGTACAAAAACTACAAGTGTCATATGCACGAAAACTATGAAGGCAAAAGGATTTCCAAGGTACATAAAATTCAAGATTAACTATGGCAAAATAGGCTTAAATATAATTTTAAACACAAAACATAAAAACCAAAGACAATAACATGAAATATGCAAAACAAAAGTTCAAATGGAATATTATTTTGATAACACATGAAAAAAATAAACATGAAATGAAACGAATAAGATTTGTTAAAAGAATTTTTTCATTCTTAATTATCATTTGCAACTGGTTTCTATTTCCCCATAACACATGCAATTAAAATCCTTACAATTGTCCAAGATAAATCACATGTGACAATACATATTGGAAAGTACATACGATTTCAATATATTAATTCACCTATACATATTTCTGCACTATAATTGCATAGATACAACTTTATATACAACTACAATGAAATTTTTACATGTGTTATGGGATATGATTTTAGGTAATAACATGTGTCACTTTCCTTTTTATTCAAAATTCAATATTACAAATGACATTAAACCTTATTTCAATATTCATCATTGTTAATAAAATAATAATATCTCAACCATCCAATAAAACGTAAATTAGATTTTGACACATGTCCATATGTGAAGGCCAATATATGGTGACACATGGCAATTTTAAAAACCCATCGATTATTATTTTTAATTAATTATGTAGGTAGGTTTAAAATAATTCAATTTTGTGTTTGGGTCAACATTTAACCTTTAAGGTTAAACCTCCTCCATTGGTTCATCCCAAACAGCATTTGGTACTTGGTTTGTGAACAAAACTAATACATTTACTTATATAGTGTGCACACTTGTAATGTAAGGCAAAAGATATGGGATAAAAATTTATTTGTAAGTGCAACCAATGTAGTTACAACATACATGCAATTACACATGATAACTATGCCATACTAACCTAATTTACCTACTAGATATATTAATTAAATATTATAAGTAATAAAAATAATGGATAATAATATAATATCAATATTTAAAATATTAATAATAAAATTAATTTTAATTTTAATACAACTTTAATGATTACTTATATAATTAGTAATCAATAATATAATATTATTATTACCTAACTTAAGCTAGGGTATATATAGCCTAACTATTGTAACTTACTAGCCATAAATATACCACCATATTTAATAATATTATAAAGTAATTAATAATATTTTATTATACTAATTCATTAATAGTCATTAATTAATAATTAATAATATTAATAATTATAAGTATAATTTTAACAAATTATCCATAATTATGATTGCCTTAATGATTAATAATATTATAATATAATTTCCTAACTTTGGTTAATAATTAACATAGGTTAAAGTATTTAAAGGCTATTTAGTGTAACATGCTAAACTAACCACATGTAAACTAACATTAATAATAATAATAATAATAATCATCATCATCATCATCTTCATTAATGAATAATACTATTAATAATTATAAATTTTTGATAAATATAATATGGTTCAAAATCATATTTTTAGACTAATGTTGAATAAATTGAAAAAATGAAAGGTCCTATTTTTATTTCTACCCCTTTTAAGACTTAGTTCAAAAAGCTTCCATAGAAGTTTCCATATGTTTACCATCTAAAACATTGAACTTGATAACATTTTTAAAATATAAATGAACCAAAAATAAACTATAAATGAATTACATCTTAAATATAAATTAAATATAACTCCATCAAAAATCAATCAAAAGTGAACCATAAATCAATTATAAGTCAATTATAAGTGAATTCTAAGAAATGAATTACAAGTGAATTATAAGTCAATGGTGGATGAACTTCATCCATTGTGGATGAAATCCATCCATGTTAACATTGCCAATGATGTTAGTGATGGTGATGTTGGTTGATGTTGGTGTTCATAACAACAAATATGTATTTGAAAAGAAAAAATATTAACATTTTACCTTAGCACCAACCATTTGATTATATGATTGACCTTTAAGAAAGCACACAACCCCCATTTGAAGTGATTTACAACTTGTCACAAAATGAACTCGTGGTGCTTCAAAAATATATCAATGAAAATCTCACAAATGAGTTCATTTAACAATGTAAATCCCCAATTAAGGCCTTGATATTATATGTCAAGAAAACAGATGGTCCTATGAATGTGTGCTCATTATTGTGGGCTGAATTGGATTACCATCAATAATTGGTAACCTTTACCTTTAATATCAAATCTATTAAATTAATTAAACCATGCGAAGGCGTACACTAGGATTAATATGTGTGGAGCATACAATTTGATGCAAATACACTTGATGTTTTTCAACACCTATTGAACATCTCAATTTTTTGTGAATACTTGGATGATTTCATGGTCCATTACATTGATGACATCTTCATTTTTTCTAAGAACATGGAGGTTCATGAATGACACATACATATTGTTTTGGACAAGCTTAAGGAAGTTGGACTTTATGCCAAGTTGGAGAAATTCAAATTTCATTAAACTGAAATGGAATTCATGGGTTACATCATCTTTGGAGATGGCATTCTCATGGATTTCTACAAGGTTTAAACCATTGTGGAAATTAAGCTACCCTTACTTCAATTTTTTTTTAATTCCAATTTTTATCAAAATTTCATTACGCATTATTCCATTATAATGACCCTTTTCACTCATCTACTTAAAATGGATCAACCTTTTACCTAAGGAGTTGAAGCTAAAATCACCTAATCTTTGAATCGTTTTTCATAATTGTCCCATATTTATTCATGTAGACCTTTCTAAACCATTTATTTTGCAGATGAATGTTTTAAACTTTACATCAAGTGTTGTGCTTTCACAAATTAAGGAAAATGATGTTCTTCATCCTATCAACTTCTATTTTCAATATTTTTCCTACTAAATTAATTATGAAATTCATGACAAAAAATTCTTGACCATTGTCAATGTTTTTGAGGAGTGGCATCATTTATTGGCAAGAGTTCAATATGAAATCATCATATATTTTGAACAAAAAAAATTTATAATATTTCATGACCACTTGTGTTTTGAATCAACATCAAGCTCAATTGGCATTGTCATTATTTCAATTTTGGTTTGTCATCACATCCTATCTTAAACATTAAAAAACCAAACGTGTTATCCCATCATTCATACTTCACAACTAAAAAGGGAAATGAAACCTATGAACAATAGTGTGACGTCATCTTCAAGTCCAAACACCTTTGATTTCAAACATTGCTAATTATAACTATTGATGACAAAACCATTCTTTGTTAAATCTGTGAATATTTGAAAAAAAAACCCCTTATTGGCATCAAAGGTCAATTGAAAATCAAAATCAAGTTCAAAATCCCTCAAATGATCATAATAAATTTGCATTTTGAAATGGCTTGTTATATTATGATGGGATCTTGTATGTACTTGATGGCCCTAGTCAACTCCAATTTCTTTAAATTAAACATGATGTTTTGGTTATGGGCCATTTTGAATTCAAAATGACCATGTAGTTAACGTCTTGAGATTATTGATGACCATAGTTTTGGAAGTATGTGAAAGAGTTTTTAAAATAATGTGATGTTTATGTTTGAACAAAAAAAATTTATCATCACCTTCATCAACTCCTTCAACCACTGCCAATCCTTCCATTGTTGTAGTTTTCAATTTCAATGAACTTCGTCATAGATTTTTTGCCTTCCAATTTCTATGACTCCATTTTGGTTGTGGCATGGATCACATAATGAAAATGGTCCATTTCATTTCTTGTACCGAAATAATTAGTAACAAAATGACAACAAAGTTATTTATTGATCATATTTTTTAATATCACGATTTCTCTAAAAATATCATTTCTAATTTTAAACATTCAATTCTATAAGAGGCCTTTTGAGCATTTAAGCATAAAGGCAAAAAATATCATTAGTTTTTCACCTTAAACAAATGGGAAAATAAAACAAGTTAGCCAATTTTTAGAATGGTATTTGTGTTGCACAACCAATTATCATCAAAAACAAAAAAACCTTTGGGGAAACTAAATTGCCAAAGATTTGGTCCATTCATTATTAAAAACAAATCAATCTCATAGCCTTCCAACTCAAAACTTCTAAATTTATGAAAATCCATCTCGTGTTTCATGTTTCATTATTGGAGCCTTACTATGCATCCATCATTTTAAGAAAAATCCCCAAACAACTTCCATTAATGGAACTCAATGGTGAACAAAAGCATAAAATGGAAAAAAAATTGAATTCAATAATAGCAAACCATTATTTACAATACTTAATTCATTGGCAAGGATATGATGTGAATGAGTAAACATGGAAACTAGCTAAACACTATTGAGTGACCGTGGAAAAAATGAGAGAATTCCATCATGGATACTTAAATAAACCCAAAATCATTCCTTGTGGAACTCATTGTTAGTAATTGTAAACCAATTTGTAGTTTACTTGTAATTGACTTGTTGATTTATAGTTGATTTGTAATTTAATCATAGTTGACTTTAATTCGCTTGTAGTTCATTCATCGCTCAATGCTAGTTTATTAATAATTCACTTATAATTAAAAAGGTTTTCAAGAAGGTTTTTTGGATGATAAACATATAAAATTTTTCGTCATGGATTCTTTGAATTATATTCCCAAAGGGGGTGAAAATAAAGATACAACCAACCAATACCTTTAGTATTTCAACACCAATTTAATGTGTGATCTTGCACCAAAACCTTGTTTGTTTCATTTTGTGTTCAAATTTTCATATTTTATCAAAATAATTTTTCATTTTGAACCTTTGTTTTGCATGTTTTCATGCCCATGATAAATGCTATCAAAATTGAAACCCCATTTTGTAATATGATAATGTTATTCATTAACAAAAAAATTAACAGTAAAAAGTTTCCATGTAGCTATTTTTAAATTTCATGAAAATGAATTTCATAATCAATGCATGCAAAATTGTTGTGTATAACATAATATGTCATAGTATGTTTGTTATTATGATTGCATCACAAAACATGGATACCATTAGATTAATGGGCTAATTAGGTTCTAGGGTTTTCATACTAGAGGTTTAAAATATCCTTGAAACCTAACCAAATAATCAACCTATTTTTAAAATTGAATTATAATTTGAATTGGGGTTCTCCCCCATTTTTAAAAGGTTAAAGTTTTTAAAGGTACATAAATGGGTAGATGCAAGGTTGAGTGGCTTATTTTTGTGACATAATGACATTTTTTTCTTGGGCACCTTTTGTTCAAATGTGCATGGTAATTGATATATCTAAACAAAAAATAATTGGCAATTGGATTTATATTAAAAACTTCATTATGAACACATCCATGTTGTTATTTTTGAAAAAACTCAAATCAAGAATCTTTCCCATGAAAATTTTAGCTAAATGATAGTTATGGACTTTTCAATGGTCAGAATTAGACCATATTTTCATAGGTCCATAGAAGGTGCAATTTGAACTATTTTTCAATTTGTTTTCCCTCACAAAAGAATGTTTCCACAAAATCTACATGGGGCACTATTAATATGGACTCTTATCATTCCATGACATATGCTTGACCAATAAAATAGGAACAAATTGCTAGTTCATCATTGATCCGATGTTGTTTTTGGACTTTTATGGAGTACAAAACTTGCCAATAATGAGATATTCAATCTTGCATCCACCCAAATACATTTTTTGGGAATTTAATTGTGTGCAATGGAGATGGAATTAGATGTTATTTTACATTGAACCAACTTTAAATTCTTTATGAAAATCATATGAATGGAAGGTTTTAGATATTCAAAGAATTAATTTCAAGATCAAATTGGAGTTTCTTTCAAAAAGAAAAAAAACAAAGACTAAAGGTTCCTTTTGAAATCAAGAATTGCGCAAGATAAGTTGTTGTAAGCTAGTTTTTTAATTCTAATTGTTTCCAAGGTCATCAAGAGATTAAAGACCATCACACATTTACACATATTTGCATGGATTTACATGGTGGGTAGGTGTAAATCATTGACAGTTCTTAAAGATTGGTTGTGAAGAGTATGTGTTTTCTCTCCAATTGGATCCACATTCCGAGGTTTGATTCCCAAATTCAAAGATCATAAAAACCACATGCCAATGTTAAATTGTTTATCTTAGTTGCACAATGTTTTAAAAAAATGGTTCAAAATTTGTACCAATTTTTTGCCTTTGTCATTTGTGTTTTGCTTTTCACCATTGTTAAATGTAATTCCTTCAAATATGAATGCAAAACTCTTCACCATTGTTCATAGTGTTTCTTGAATTGTGGGATATGAAAATTTTGTGAAAGTATTTGCATGCATTTTGGTGTGCATATATGTGGTTTTTTCCAACATTTCTTCAACCTCATGCTTGTGTGGGTTTTCAAAGATTGATTGTAGATGGAAAAATTAATTGTTGTAAATGGTTTTGGTTATGTTAACATTAAATAATTTTGCAATTTTTGATGCATCATACAACTAATGGTTATGGAAGGAATCATAGACCTTTGAACATTCTTGAGGTAAAAATCTTTGAACTTTTCTTTATTTAGTAGTATTTGAGTTTCCTCCACCTGATTGAAGCAAAAGATTCATGTCATTTTGCAACTAGACGTGTCATCTTGCCATTGGTGGAAGCAGTGAGATATCTTTGAACTTTTTGGCAATAATTTTTTTGAGATCTATTTTCATTTAATAATATTTGGAATTTTTTTATCTCATTGAAAAATAAGCTTCAAACTCTATCAATTCTTATGGAGTGGATCATTCAATACACAAAGATGACCACATTTTGTTTATTGGACCAACTTTTATTGTTGTCGTCATCCCTTGTATCAATCTTCGCATAATTGAATTTGAAGTTCACTATGATTTTGGAACTTGTAAATTCTAAGTTCAATCAATTTTTTCTTCCTTATGGATTAATGCACCTAAGAAATATAAGCAAAAAATTGCATTTTATTTTTTTATATTACTTTTTTCAAATAGGGAATTATTGTAAGGTGAACCAAATCTATTACAATGATACTTTTAATTCTTACTATTGTATGTCTTGGTTTAACAATCTTAGAGAACATGGTGAAACATTCTTGTGGAATTGTTGTTTCAATGAGGGATTCGTGAAGTTTAATGATCTAAAAACATGTAATGCAACTTTGTCTCCTTATTATTCACAAGACTTTTGTTTTGTAAGAAATCCTTTCTTTGAATGTTCACCTCCTTTGGTTATTGCATTTTCTAATGAAAATTGTGCAATGTTTTTTTCCTCATGTTGGTTAAAGGCAAGCACATTAGTGGTTCCAAAACATGAAAGGGCCTTTAAAATAAATCATAATTCAACATCATGTAATAGTTGTTGTTGCATTGGGAAAAAATACTACAATTTCTTTGCTTGAAGATGGATTTAATTTTTTGTTTCAACAAGTTATAGTTCATGCTATAAAGGCATATCCAATCATTACTACATAGTTTGACATTTTTAGGGTCACTTATGTTTGGTGAACTATTTGTGTTTTTTGAAGTGGCATGAAGATTTTTTTTTTCTTGATTTTATTATTGACTTTTGAATTTTGAATTTTTCATTATCCTTCATATAAGTACCCAACATTTATTTTCATTATCAATGTCATGTTATGTTATTTATATAACCTATCTTGCTAGTTGATAAGGTGAAAACACATTCAGGGGGATTGTCTGGACTATCACAATTACAATTTTTGAATCTTAAAATGTAAAATAATATATTGCCCATTAAGATTGTCATTTCTTGAATCATCCATACTAAAATAGACTTCATTAAGAATCACATTAAAAACTATGGATGGATTTTTATAAAAAAACAAATTCATAGTGGATTTTCGAACTAATGACAATCTCTTAGTTAAATAGTAAAAAATTGACATGTGCATTTTAAAAGTATGCCGTAATAAGGTTAAAAATGTTATAGAAAGATTATACAACATCAAATGAAGTGTTTAAAAGTAATAAAAATTGAAGCTTTCCTTATAAATTTCTTTTTAAAAATTTTTATTATCAAATTTTATTAATCCATTTTTCATTCAAAACTTCATGTTTTTACATGGATTTTTTTACCAAACATATGTTTAGTGATGCGCCCCCAAGTTCCTTGTTAGACCCAAAAAGGGTCCAACTATGTTAAAGAGCGGAAATAGTTGGAACTTGGTGCCACTCCCAACTTCCAGCACTAAAGGGGGTGAGAGGGGCGTGCTGAAAGTTCCGGGATTAGACTAATAAGAAAACAAGTTATTTAGTTATTCGGTCCTACATCCAAAACCAACCAACAAGTTGATTAGAACTTATTCTGCACACTTTTGGTGTTGGGACAAACCACAGGTAACCTTAAACTCACTTGACTCACCATAACCCAGACTCAGGGGAAGCCACCACCTTCCCCCATATAGTATTCTTTGCGTCTCTCCGCTGCACTTGCATCCAAATGACATTTTTTTCCCGGGACTCCCAAAGTGGAGTCCCGAAATTGTCCTGGTTTGGACTCCTAGGACTTTGGGCGTTCATAACTTCTCGTTCCAACTTCCGATTGGGACGAGGTCTAAAGTAAACTTGTAGTTCTCCTTGAGAGTTTTTCAACGGTGTGTTGCACTCCACCTGCACACACCGGAATCGGGTCGATTCCTGACTTTTAGTGACCGAGAGTCAAACTACCAGTTTGACTCCCGGCCGTTCTTTCGCCTATAACTTGTGCTGCAAATGTCCAAATGGCTCATGCAAGACCATTTTGACATCTACACTTTGAAACCTTTCCAACGGTATAAAGAACACTTCAATGCGAGGTGTTTTGACCCCTGTAATCGAGTTCTAAATTTTTGGGAGTCCCAAAGGACTCCCAAGTCCCATGTTCAGGAGTGTGAGTGGTGACTTCACATTTCCCTCAAAGTGGGGTTGTAACATTTAGGGCCATGCACACATTTGGGGTTATTGATATTTTTTAATGAAAACATATGGAAATGTACATAGGATGCATAAACTATTAATGATCAAATGCAAGAATTTTAGTTATTATTGAAAATGGATTCTCAAAAGGTAGAAAATGAGCCATCTAACCAGCTTTCATCCGACAAGAGTAATAACTTACTAATGGTAGGAATGCATAAATGTTTTTCCTTTTGTAAATGGCCTTTTTGCTAATAGATAATGGTTCTTTTGTAATAGTTGCCATGGTTATTTGAACAAATTTACTTTTGCTTTGCTTGCTTAAGTTTTTGCATGGTGAATAAAATGGATGAAACTTCATAGGTTCATATATTGCATAGAGCACACACATCAAATGTGGGCATGTGTATTCAACATTGTCATTGTAAGATTATTTGCTAATTCACAAAATACCTTGCATTATGGTTGTGTAATTTCATGATTATAGGTTTTGCATAAAATATTTTTTAAGTTGGTGGATGGTGATGAGCATATTTAAGGTTTGAGATTCAGAAGCATTTTTGCACTTGATATGTTGAATGAAAAACTTTTAAGCTTGTCATATTCCTTGTTTATCACAAAGCCACCAAGGTGTAAACACAATAAAAGGAGCTTGTCATGCCCGTACATGGCCTCATACATGATGGCCAGTTACGGGCATGCCCATGTGCGGTTTTAGGGTTAATGTACGGTCTTAAGCGACTGTACGTTATTAAGTACTTAGGGTTTCAGTTATTTGGTGGTAATATAAAAAGCCAAGCCCTTTCTTTCTCCCTTTAGTTTTTCTAGAATTCCTTTGTCAGGAGAGTTTCCTCCATAATAAGCTAGGATTTCTAGATGCTCACGACGGCCATTGCACGGCCACCGTCTACATACATTTCATTTTTTTCTTTCTTTGCAACTCAATTTTAGAAAAACTCCACTTTTTGTTGCTTCATGTTGAAAGCGGCAGATTTCTTTTACCTGTGAGTTTTTAAGTTATCGTTGTTATTGCTAGTGTTGCTGGTGCTACTGGTGTTGTTGCTGCCGGAAGGTGCTAGTGTTGCTTCTACCGCTAAAGGGAGTTGACATTGTTACAGGAAGGAGCTTGTGTTATGCCAACCAACAGAGCCGGGAAACAGGTTTCAAAGCTCTTTCTCTTTTCTCTTTGTCTTGCTCTCTTTCTCTCTTGAAACTATCGAGTAAAAAAAATAAAAAAATAAAAATTTAGGCGGCCACCGCCACCATCGTTGCAGAGCAACTAAGCACCACCTGCCATCGTTGCCACGACGTGAATTGCAGCGCCATAGCACCATAGTGTCGCAATGTTGCGAGCTGCAGCAACGTGCCGCAACGTTGCGAGCCACAGCAGCATGCCACAGTGTCGCAACGTTGTGAGTTGCAACAATGCCGCAGCAAGTTGTAGCAGCACCATCGTTGCGAGCTCCAACAGTGCTGCACAGTGCTGGAGTGAGCTGCAGCAACGCCATTGTTGCAAGCTCCAACAGTGAGTTATAGTAGTGCCCTTGGTCAAAGCTTTGTCTAGTTTTGAGAGCATGGAGAGCCATGGCGAACCCATCAAGCCATTATTTTGTGAGTTAATCACCTGGACACCACCTAAGGAAAGGATTACATTACTAGAGCTCTTTGGTGGTATTGGTACAGGTCTCGAATCCCTACTACAGTCAAGGATGGTGGTTCAAAAGTATTTTTATGTAGACATTGATCCTATTGCAAGGCAAGTGGTAGCATAAAAAATGAGGGAGTTCACAACAAGATTTCCACAACAGTTTGTAACCACCGCATGGAAGGCTAGTTTCACATTTTTGCCCTCTGACATACAACTAATTCAAAAGAAGCATATAGAATTACTTGGCCCCATCGACCTCATCATTTCAGGTTGGGATTGTCAAGGATTTTCAATGGCTGGATTTGGAAAAGGTTTGAGTGACACAAGATCTGGTCTTTTCACGCACATGATACGATTGATCACCTGGGTTCAGTCCATTTCTCCTACACTTGGTTATGTAATTGAAAACACCCTTTCTCAGCTTGATCACAGGGAGAAAGTCCAGGAGCACTACACACTAGTCAAGCATTACCTTGGAGAGCTGCTCCTACTTGATGTGGCACAATGCGGTTCCTATGCGCAACTGGTGGACCAACTTGGCACCACTCTTAGTTCTGCAACTAGCTTTGAAATACACTATCAGAAACCCCAATTTACAAGTTTCTCACATATTAGATGATCAAAGTTCTTGCCAACTAGTTACAAGGCAAGAAAAACCTCCTTGGTTTCCTGTGAACACAATAGGAAAACCAAAAGATGCTTGGCCCACCTTTGTTTCCTTCACAAGAGCACATGCCTTTCAAGGAGATGGACCGGGCCTGGTGTATCGTCATGCTTCAACCACTTGGGATGAACCAAGCCCAGAAGAAAGAGAAAGGGCTATGGGGTTCCAAGCTGGCACTACTAGTCACACTAAGGTGACTAGATTGGAATGTAATGCTCTATTAGGGAGAGGCATGGACCTGAACTCCCTTACATGGTTGTTGGTAACTTTTGTACTCTTTCAAATGTACACAACACCAACACTGATTCAATCAACTTGCAGTTCTAACGATGCAACCACATGGCACCCTGACCAAGTACACTTGCCTATCTTCAACACTCTACATTTCACTCTTAGTGTTGGGGGGGACGTACCATGTAATTTGACTCAAGTTGTGTCTAATACACCTGGAGGTACATTAGCTTCTGGAGAAATAATTATAACCTTCTACGAATCTATGCAGTTGGATAATGGAGAACCCAATACACCAGGTTCTTCAAACACACTTTCCAACTCCATTCCATGTGTTTCCAACTACCCTTTCGTTATGGGGAACCAGTTCATTAAGAAGGAGAGAGACCAAGTCACAGACTTGCTAATTAAGTATGAACATTCTCAATGAAAGACTTAGGTAGGTGTAAGACCATGCAGTTCTTTATAGACCTTATAGATGAGACACCCGTCTATCGAAAGAAACATAGGTTGAGCAAACATGAATGGGAACTAGTAGATGAAAGATGCAAAGAGCTCCATGAGGCCGGTCTCATTCAGCCATCAAGTTCTGATTTCGTAGCCGTTATAGTAATGCCAACAAAGAAAGATTCAGCTGGATTATGGACTAAGAAAAGGATGTGTGGGGATTATAGGCCTTTGAACCTAGTTACACCTCAGGATAGGTACCCCATACCCATCCCTGAAGAATTGTTTGATAGCATTGGAGATTCAAACATCTTTACAATTGTGGATTTGAGGTAAGGTTTCAACCAGATTGTGTTCGCTGCAAAGGATTGCAAGAAAACAACATTCCATGGAAGCAACAAGTTATGGGAATGGCTTGTGATGCCTTTTGGATTGAAGAATGCACTTGTCTTCTTTCA
>Ga0116227_10002594_pt1 | contig 40803 bp, 35 predicted proteins | sample S1TSphgellanicum_FD_89693 | JGI IMG/M metagenome (GOLD analysis project Ga0116227, IMG submission 89693) | Host-associated microbial communities from peat moss isolated from Minnesota, USA - S1T2_Fb - Sphagnum magellanicum MG | ecosystem: Host-associated > Plants > Peat moss > Unclassified...
AAAATTATTTTTATTTTACAAAAAAAAAAAACCAAAAAAAAAAAAATTTTTCCCATTCTAAAAAAAAAATTAAAAAAAAAAAAAAAAAAAAAAACTCTAGGGCACAAATGAGTTAGTCAACAACCAAAGAAGCACCAATCACCATTCAAAGCACATCCTATGGTTGAACACACAATTTTGGAATATTAGATTTGGTGCTTTTTCAACATTCAACCGAGGAAAATGTTCGTATGTTCAATCATAAATGTGAATTAGGACTATTGACAAAAAAAACAAAGATGTATCCTTATCTAAGGGGGAGTGTTTGGGGATGGGAGGTTAGTTGTCACATTCCAATGCACACAATTAATTAGGAAATTGAAAAAATCTTCATGCATGATGTTTTTAATGTTTGTTTATGGGTGTGATTTATGGTGGATCTAAGGATTTTGAAGCTTACAATGTGAAGGGAATGTTTGGTGATGGGAGTTTATCTACCGCATTGAACAACACATACCAAACTTTCTTAGAGATTTTAATTTTTAGTGCAACTAATGTTGATACCTAAAGTAAAAGAAGAAAATTTTGATTTGAAAATAAAAGATCAATATGTTGAGACAAAAATTTTGTATACATAGACAAGGTTTTAAAGAAAAGTTTAATAAGTTTTTATATTATCATTGGGTTCAAATTTCTATAATCCCACAAGTAGTAAAAAATGCAAGTAGAATCAGCTTGCACAAATTTGAACATGCTCAAGTTCATCACAACTTCAAATTCACATTTAGAACTTGCACAACAACAAACATGAATGAATTTAGAGTGGAAAGATTTTTCAGATTTTTGAAAATCTCATTTATCTATTAAACTTTAAAAACATGCCCATTTCATTCATATCTTGACTGAACACATTTTTTAATTTCTTAATCTATGTGTAAGAAAAAGAAGGGCATACCTCTTTGTAAGGCTTGAGAGCATTAACCCTGATTTGATAGAGGTTAAGGCTAAAAGGACTAGGGCTAACGTGATGTTCAATTTGCCTTGTGGGAGACAAAATGGCATGCTAGACTAGCCAATTATGGACAAGGAAATTTATCTACATCTCATCACAAGACAAACATGAATAAGAGTTAATGAAACTCCTACTTTAAACAAATGGACAAACGGGTCATTGGAGTAGGTAATGGATATAGTGGAAAGAGGAGGGAAAGAGGGACAAATTCCTTGCTTGAAAGGATAGTAGGTTATGGAACATACCTTTAATTTTGATTTCTAATAATCTAAATGGCAAGACCAAATCCCAAAAAATGGTCTCACCAAGGCTATTGTTAGAGGAGGAGGATGTGGTGATGGTTGCTTGAAGTTTAGCAATGCAAAAACATGAATTGTTCATTACATTGCAATTGTTCAAGATGAATATTGCAAAACTTAAACAATACATACACTATGATGGTGTAATTGGAAATAGTTCCAATAGTAATGGTTTAAACGTACACATCTTGAATTGAACATAAATTGTCTTCTTTTGAAAGATTTGAAGGTTGCAAAACACAAGTTTGACTAGTTAATCCAACCACCCATTCTACCAAAATTTGCAAGCATTATACACAATCAACAATGGGGAGAACAATATGCTACCAAAAATTTGTTGAATATTACAACAATAATGGATTATGTAATAGTTAGAGCTCGGAGGGGACACTAGTAAAAATAAAATAAAAATATGTGAGTAAAAATATAGGGTGCAATATATTGGTTATCATGTAAAAATTATAAGTTAATTAGTTAGAAAATAGGGTACATTTTATTCAAATAATCAATTTAATTATAATATAGGGTATGCAATAATTTGAAATAATGGGTTGGACAATTATTTAATATCCTCTCTAAAAATGGTTGTTTGATGCATGTATATCCCAAACTTTACACTAAGTTTTCCCCTTGGGAATTGAAGATGATTTTAATTACCTTCCTTCACTTAAGCACCAATATTTAGTGGACATGCCAAGGAACCTTGTTATCATAAAAGGAAAAGGGCTTGAAAAACTTAATGAATTGGATATTAACTTGGATGAACATACTTCACAACCTTTTAAGGAATTTCAAAACTTGGCAAATTTGACTTACAAATCTTTGTCATTTATCAATTTTTTTTTTTGCTATCACATTTACATGTGAAGAAAACAAGGGGTAGATAATTGTTAATGAACTATTCATAATCACATGTTGTAACATTTGATGAGTGTTTAAGTACCATGCAACAAAAGGCATGGAAAAAATAATAATAAAAGAAATAAAAGAAAAATTTGTTAGGCATATTCATAATTAAGGTACCCATAAGGATAATTTAACGAAAAAACATTGCAAGGAATTATTTTGGATTTTTATAACATTTATGGCCTTATAATTACAACAAATTTTTATATGCTTATAATTAGAAGGATGTTTGTTAAACTAATTTAAAATTTCAATAATAAATTGGATATCATAAAGTTATTGGTAAATTATCCCATACAAGGGATGGAATTGCTCATTAGGGATCCAAAACATGTCAAAATGGTAGGTGTACATTAAATTGTTCAATTAATTTGCATTAGGTGCCACAATTAGGATCAAATTGTTTTTTGCACCTCCACAAAGTGGTAAATGGAATTTGGTCTTGGTGTGATTCCCAATGTAAATCTTGAATTAAATAGCCAAAGGATGGTTACCAAAATAATTGCATTAAATGTAAATCATAGCAAAATTCAACAATCTCATGTTGAGTTTTGTTATTTGATCAAGTTTTTTTGAACTTTATGGATAAAAACAAAAATGGGGTGACAAAATGAAGAGGGTGCCCAAAAAATGTTGGATTGGGTACAACTTTAAGGATAACTCTAATATAAATGTCCTTTTGACTCCTTGTTTTAACTTCAATTTTCATTTCAAAGGAATGTGTCTTCCACAATTTTATCATCCATAAGATTTGCCTTGCCAATGTTAACAAGCTTTATTGTAGGTTCCTTCAAAGAAGGCTCAAGGGGAGGGGTTGGTTTGATTTGTTCCAAGTATGGCACAACCTTGCTTGTAAACTCCTTTAGTGGATTGATTGCCCTTGTGTGTGTGGGTAATGGAAGGCCCTCATCATATTCTAGCTCCTTTGGGGGCAACATCTTGTGTCACTTTCATGAATGGTTATTCACTATCAAGCTCTTTATCTCCTCTATTCCCTAAGTCAAAACTTCCACCTTTGTTTCCAAGGATAGCTTCCACCTTGACTCAACTTGCAAGTCCACCATGGCTTGCTTTCCTTTTGATGCTTGCATTCCATTTGTATTTCACCTACAGTCCATTCAAATTACACTTAGTTTTCACCATTGTCCCAAACTTATTCCACTTGTAGTCCACTTACATTTCACCTACATTCCATTCAAATTCCACTTAGTTCTCACCATTGGTCCATACATATTCCACTTACCACCACATTTGACATTGACCAATACAATTAACCATATCAACTCTTAATTTTAAGCAGTTGCAACATTTGTTTTAGATCAACTATTATAATGCAATAGGTGTAGTTAAAAGAAAAACTTGGCATATGCTTGTGTTGATTACACTACAAAACTATAAACCCATGATATCTAATTTTTGGTTAGGATTTCTACTAACTTGCCTCATTCACACATATATGTGTTTGTTTGGAAGGTCTTTTTTGATTTGTAAACATTTCCTTTTCAAGACTTGCCTTTTCAACATGTTCAACTTCCTTTCCCTTTGATGCCTACATGATAACCCTTAGTGTTAAAACCACCTATGGGAAAGATAAAAAGGTTTTAATTGAATTTTCAAGCCATATGCATGCCACTTTCAAACCATGTCCATGCCACATCTCATCCTGAAGGTATCCCTACACCACTGTGCAAATTGGACATCCTATACTAGGATCCATTTCAATTCCACTTTAATATTTACATTGCACTTAAAATCCATCTACGATTCAGTCAGACCCCACTTACTTTTCAACACATTGGTCCACTCATCATCACATTTGACATTGATTGTTACAATTTGATATATATACTTATTAATTTTCAACAAATTAACATTTGTTTTACTAGAAATCTATTAGACAATAATGGAAGTGATAGTTAAAAAGAATTCAAATGACAATATATTTTGAAGTTCATCACTAGCCTATTATACTATAGACCATCCATCCTTGGGAAAAACCTAACTTGTCTTGATCACATGTTTTGGTGCTTGATTGGTGGGTATGGCTTCCCTGACAACTCCTTGTCCTTCACCTCCCTCATTTGAAACCTGCATGACATATTTTCTTATGTTAATTTTAGCAACACACACATACACATCCACTTTGGTAGAAAAAGAAAAGAAAACACTTCCAGTTGGTGCATTACACCTAGACATGACCTCCTTTTACTTTTAATGGTGTTGCATAGTATAAGGTCCGTGGACCATGTGTGTGGGGATTCCGCACATGTGGCCACGAATCCCTCGCATCTGCTCTAATTTTCGTTGAACATTTAAAGTCTTCCAATATTGGACAAGTGACTCCCATACATGGACAGGGCATTTGTCCAGGTGTCCAACATTGCCCTTGGCCAGCCACACCCTCTTCCATGCATTCCTAGCAAATGATAGATGTTCCTTCACATAATTTTCCATTATCTTATCTTTCATGGGTGGATCATAGTAAAAGACCTTGGCAAGGTCTACATGGATGGCCTCCCATTGCTTCAAAGCGTGCGCCTTAAAGTTAAATTGTGTCAAATCAAGGTGCTCATATGCAGCTTCCTTGACAATTCTCTTCCAAACCCTTTTCAACCCTATGATTTCACCTTGTGCACTTGTCAAAATTTGAATGAGTGATTGGTGGCTTGTTGCCACTACTACATCCTTCATCTCCCAATGGAATTTTCCATGATGTTTTCACCCTTCCTTTCGTCAATCAAAACCTGTTTCTTTTTTTGTTGCACTCATATCAGTAGTTTGTGCTAATGATGACCCCACCTTTGTAAGGTCAAAGGCTTAAAACATAATTGGGTGTTATATGGCACCTAAACCTCCTTGGAATGCTCCAATTGGGCCTGGAACTTGAGACAAATACACCATTTGTGTAGGATGGCCACCATGGGGTTTGTAGGTATTGTAAACAACTTGAAAACAAGCAAGAAATGAAACACTCAAGGTTCATGAAATGGAACAATTGTATTAACTAACAAGATGATTACAAAGGTTTTATGCTTCAAATGCTACAATCACAAAACTATGGCTTGCAACAACTAATAAGACTTGAAGGTTTTATGTGCACTCAAAACCATGAAAGGAGAAAATGAAAAACTACTCAAAACCACTCCAATATATACTATCTCTTAACCCTAAAGTAGCCACCACTTAACCCTAATAGTTGTTGCCTAACCCTAATCGCCACCAAACCTTAACCGCCACCAAACTCTAACCCTAAGCACCACCAAACCCTAACCTTAGCTGTTGCCAAACCCTAATGTAGCCTCCACTTCTAAACCTTAGCCACCACTATTTGTTTATCTATTGTTCCCGTTGTTTTCCTTGTCAAAAGTATGTTCAACTCCGGATTGCAAGGTGCCTACTTGATGGTATCATGGAACTTCAAAACATGCCACAACTCAAAAAGAAGGCTGTTAATGTAAGGTATCATTTCTCAAAACCATTTGTTTGTGGCTTGTAACAGCTTCACTTCTCTTAAAATTGTGGAGTTATTTTCCTTGGTGACTAATGTTTAATATTTGGTGTTGTTTCTAGTTTTCTTTGCAACTATGTAGATATTTGGTAAAGCCAGATTTACAAGATCATTTGTCTAATATCAGATTGTGTCTGCAAAGTTAATACAGACATAGCATGGTAATTGCATGTAAGTGTGATGATTATTGTAATTTTATAAAGGATAATATCCACCCACTTGAGAGTTGGGAAAAGGGATGCATTAAATAGTACAATTGATTTTAATTTTGTTTCATGGATAAACAATGCTTACATCTATATTTAACAATGCTCATTAAATGCATTTAATTAAATCATACATAATACGATGTTTTTGAAAGCTACATAATTCATTTTAAAAAGACTATTTGTTAATTTTATGAATTAAATGGCGTGCCTCTAAAGTCCCCCCTTTTTTTTTTTTTTGACAATTAACCAATTTGATTGTCCCATCACAAGAAAAGAACAAAAAAGAATTGAAACTTTGGAAGCTTCCCAAAATATAATTTTCTATGTAAAGATAAATATATTTACTTTTGACCAAAGTATATAGGTGAAGGCGAAAGCTTTGGGCAAACCATATGGGATAAAATTGAAGATATATTGTTAACATATGGCAAAGTGCACATGCTAGGAGTGATAGGTGTGTATGGTAAGGATATATTTTTAATGGAAGACCTTCCCTTACTTTAAAGGGCCATAACTTGCATGTTATTTAATGAAATTAGATGATTCAAAAGTTTATTAAAACACCAAAAGATGAGTTACAAATCACCTTTAGACTCCATCACCAATCTAATGTTGACCATGACATTGTTGTCTTTAGATACATTAAATGTTCATTTGTAAGCATGTAAGTATCCTAATCAAGGATGAATCAAGCACTTTGATTTTAGTTGCATATGGACATTGTATTTAAATTCTGAATTAAAAAAAAACATTTCCAAAATGTGGACATTTCCCTTCATTTTGAAATAAATAAATAAAAATACATACCCATTTTTTACCCCAAAAAGGGATATATGATAAGGGGGTATTGGACCTTACCCATCTATTAAAAACATTAGTTTTTGTATACCGAGACTTTAACATCATGGAAATTTTTGAATGCTAATATACCCTTACCTAATGGGTAAACAAATTGGAAAAAAAATCTTTATCCAAAGATATATTAAAAGTAATATACCCACACAACACTACTATGAACGTGGGATGCATCACATTAGACGTTCAGAAAGTGGCCATATAGGGCAAAAACTAGAATACTAGCAACAAGGCATATTTTTACAAGTTGACAACAACATTTAAAGATTAATATAACAAAAGGGAAAGGGGGAGGATGGGAGGATGATGATTAAGACCAAAAAAAAGATAAGTAGGAAGATCATAAACACAATTAAAATCAAGAAGGTCACAAATAAAATCCAAATGAGCTTAAATTTGATCAACGATGAAGAGGAACACAACACTTACAACACATATCATAAATATGGTCACGATTAGAAACACGATAATAAGAATAGGAGCCCAAACCTAATGAACATTGACAAGGAGCACCAAAACTTGTAACATAAACAATTCATGAACATGGTGAAATTAAAGAGGATCATGAACAAGTGAAAACCATGAATGAACATGATGAGGGGTTTATGGAGATCACATACATAATGACAATTAGGAAAATCATGAACATGAACGATAGAGTGAAAGCAAAGTGCATTGGACCAAATGGGCCTCACATGCAATGTTTTTGCAAGTGATGAAATGTAATCAAAGGCTATATGATAATTGAGTTGAATATTTTATAGTTAAAAATTTGGACTCAAATATGTGTGGTAGTTTAATATGTGTAATGTAATGCATAATGCATTTTTGCAATAAAAACTAGTTACATAATATACTTGGACTCTTAAATATGTAGATATGTCATGTAACAAATCATGTGGATTTTGTTTTCAATGAAAAAAATGGTCAAATTTTCAGTCATATGAATTAATGAAACATATTGTATATGACATTTGGAGATCAATATTTGAGATTTTTTTTTCACATGTGCATTTAAAAATATTTTTTTATAATGGACATAAAAATGAGAAAAAAAAATCTTAAGCAAAAATATGTTTGTATTATTAATATGAAGCATGGTGTGAAACCAATGATTTCAATTGCTAACCACATAAAACTTAATGAACACTTACCAATTTCTTTATTTAGACATACTTATGATTTGAAAGTAAATAAATAATGGTGAAATAAATTCCACATATGTTCCAGTATACCATTTTAATAGACTTATATATAGTTATAAACAAGGTGATCGAATCATTTAAATATATATATATATCTCTATGTATTGTTTCAGAAATGAAAATTAGGCTAGAACTTGAAATTGTGAGAGAGCCAATAAAGGGATTGCAAAAGTTGTGTATCAATTGTGGATTATGCATGTAGTGAAATTGGTTGACCACTTTGTGCTTTCACCCAAGTCTACCAACACTTGTAATGAAGAGGAACAATGAATTTTAATAGGACCACAAGTAAGCAAAAAGTGGAAAAGTGTAAGACCCACTCAACACAGCTGAAAAGATGATAGCATTGACTCCCATTCCTTAGCAAGATTTTGCATTTTCAAAACCCATCCTCTATCATGACTATACATGTAGAAACCCCACTTTTAGCTAAATCTATATCACACACAATATGTGAATGTTAATAAATTAAATAAAATCACCTTCATCCATTTTGGTAACATATTAATGTCATCCATTTGTTAGTGTTGGACTATCTATTTGTAGGGTGTGAAGTGGATAACAAACAAACAACATAAGTAATATGCCAAAACCTTGTTTCTTAATATGAAGAACACCCTAAGTAAAATGAAAAAAATGATGTGGAACAATTCCAAATTTTTGTTAAAATCTCCTTGCAATTTGCATGTCTTTTGCATGCAAATGCAAGTATTAATTTAGTAAGGCAACTCTTAAAAACAATTCTTGAAGCATCAATTTGAAGAATCTCATTGTTAAAAAAAAGAGTCTTTGCACTTAGGCACAAGCTTGTGATGTTATTTAACTGCTTGTTTGTTGAAGTTAATTCCTCAAAACAATTTAAGGCTCCTGTTCTAACAATATCATTGGTCATAAATGTTTTTTATTATCTCTAGGCATAAGCCTACTCCACATACCCTATATATTTGTGTATATTTTTAACACTAATCTGACAACCTTGTTTGTATGTACAAACATGGTTGTTTGCTTTGATTTTCCAAGTGAAGACCCCCTAACCCCCCTCACATATCTCCCACATTTGTGAATGGATTTGAGCAATCTAAATTGTTGTAAGTGCACCAACAAAAGCTCTACATGATATCTTTAAACTCTAGATTAATGTTGGGACGATAAATATAAATACACATATACCTATCATATACAATTCAATAAGTGTAAATGAATTCACTTACCTTGCCAAATTTTTGGCAGTTACACTTACTTTACCCATAGTGTAATTATGCATTTTTACACTTCCGTTTACATGGGGAAAGTGTAAAAAAATTGTAATTACATTTACACAACCATGTGTAAATATTTTGGCAAACTAAATTTATATATTATATTCTTCTAATGACTACCATAGTACCTTTACCATTTTGACATCTTCTTGATGAATATTTATTTATTTATGACTTTAATAATAAAAATAAAAATTGAAAACAAATTCCTACAATTGAAGTGGGAAAAAAATTGCCAAGTAATATTGCACTCCTTAGGCACATCACACCATCAAGCTTTAGGGCGAGTAGTTAATGGTAATGTCAAACAAATTTCTAAAACTTTTGGCATTGCAAGCAGTTGATTTTGAAAAAAATTGACATTTATTGAACATAATTTAATTATTTTTCAGAATGGTAAAGGTATTACAATATATCTATTTGCAATTCATATTAATTGGTTGTAGATGCATCATGTTTTTTTTTCAATGGACCACTTTGATTGCCCTTCACAAAAATCTAATACTTTTAATGGTCCTCAAATAGATGCTTTTACTACCAATAAGGTATGTGGAAGTGTTTCCTTTAACCCACCTATATACAAATACAAGCTTGCACTTTTGGCCAAAGGATATGAGGCAAATTGTGGTGGTATTGAGAATATCTTGGATGCACATTCTTTGGTGCATATGGGGTGTATGTTGCCCCACTTCATTGCTTGAGTAGAATTTTCATTCTCATTTTTGGTCATCACCATTTTTGACCTAGGCTTTTACAAAAGCTTGGGTGATTGTTGTGATTCATATTAATTAGTTTAATTAGGGATGGTGCATCCCAAAGTTCAAATTTTTGGGTGTAACAAGTCACTTTGATTGGCGTATCACCAAAAATATTTCAAAACTTTCAGAATGCTCTATTCACTAGCACTTCTATTGACATTTTTTGCACAATTAAAAAATAAAAATGTATGAATTTACACGAATTTGCATATATTTACATGATATAGATTTACACAATTTAAATTTAGGTGAATCCATGTCAATCTATGCAAATAATTAAATATAGACTTAAAATGGATTTACACAGTTTTACATTTACATACATGTTCATGGTTAAGCATTTACACTTACATGGATGTGAATAAGAAATTCTACACTGACATGGATATAGATGAGAAGTTTTACACTTACACAAAGTGTAAATAAATTTCAAATTTTCAATTACATTTAACAAAGGGTATGCCTAAAACCATATTCCTACAAGCCCAACACAACTCTAGACCCAAAGGAGACACACATAATAAGTACAATTCCTTTGAGAGCTTAAGTGTTTGGCATAATGAGTACAATCCCTCGAGAGCTTAAGTGTTTGGCATAATGAGTACACTTCCTTGAGAGCTTATGTGTTTGGTCACTCGCCTATCTACCCTACATTGTTACATGGTTAACTAGCAATATAACATTAAGGTCTTTGGATTATGATAATTGCCACTTCAATAATGAACAAAAACAACCTGAAGTTTGCTGAAGGTTTTGATTTGATTAGTTTTTTTTTTTGGTGAATATGTTTTTGCGCATGTTGAGATTGAAAACAATGCTGAATGTCAAGGAGTCAAGACCCATCAAGAAGTAGATCTCCCCCATCGATTGCAGTGCTCCTCCCTCCCCTCTTCAAGTTACAATCAGATTGAATTCTGCATAAACTTTGATGACACAAATGAGTGTCCACTGGAAATCAATGATCCTGTTGATCAACCAATGCATCTTCTTTCTCAAGCTTTTTTAAGTTGGGAGGTACTAGGCACTGTTCCTTTTGATGGTGGAACTGAACTTTTGTGCACAAAAGTAAGTCTACTACCTCCATGGTCTGGAAATTGGAGCTCGGACTATTGCTTGTGTTTGGTACTTTGTTTAGTTCTAGCACAGCAATTGTGGATTTTCTACAGTCCAAAAGACTCAACAAGCTGCCAACTCAATTTTCACCCACGTCAGATGAGGAAACCTGCATGCAAGTAATCCATTTGTATCAAATGCCCGATGTACATGTGGGGATCCTGGGTTAGCCCATGCAATTCAAATGAAGAATGATGTCACATGGATGCAACCCTGCAAAACTTTATTAATAAACACACTGTAGATTTGGAAAATGTACAAAGGAATAAGAAAAGGGAATAGAGAGAATTTAGAGGACATCAAAGTTAGCTCAAGCTACATGTCAAAATCTCTCACCAACATCTCTGTCGCAATGTTGTAATCACTCATCTTCGTACCACATACAGGAGGCATCATGTGCAAACAAATTGTGTAGAATTTTAGTCATTCTGTAGTACCATTCAACATCTCGCTGTTGGGATAATTTACTTTATTTCGAAGATTCCTGGCCGCAAGTTGGAATATTTCAGCATATTCTAAAAGATTCTTCAATTTTGTTCACAAAAAGTTTTGATTTTTTTTCAAAACTTTAACATTTCTAGAAAATAATATAAATTGATGTCAAGGCTGCCAAGGTACTACGGTAGCTGAAAATTCAGTAATGCTTGGGTCACTAATTGTTTGTGGCCAGAGTGAACCAACAGCCACCAGTGCACCGTGAGGGATGGATGTTGGGGGGCCATGGTGAACCAGCACCCACCAGTGCACCATCGACTGGATGCCCATGGATGAACCTCAACTGAGATGATTTTGGTTTCACTTTGGTAACCAATTCTGTAAGAAATAGGTCTTGTACATATGTAGGTAGGAAAATAGGTAACTACTATGAATGTAGATGGTTTCTACATATATGTAAGGGTTGTTTTTAATACCTACTAACGACCTTCTTTTGAGTTGTTAGTAGGTAGGTAGGAAAAACAAAGCAACTGAACTAATCACCATGGTTAGCTAGGGAACTGAAACCCAACAGAAAACTCTTTCCTGACCACTTATCATTCATCCTTCATGGTGCACTGGTGGGTGCTGGTTCAGTGTGGCCGATGTTGGGGTGGCAGAGAAGTACCTCTCCAATGGGTTCCAGTTCCCTATCTAACCATGATGGTTAGCTTGGTTGTTGTTTTTACCAATGTTGGGCGGTTCTACTTTATTGTGAGAACTGTTGGTTCTGGCTTTCATATGCCGTTGTTAGAACGGACCCGATTCTCTCAAAGACTTTTGCTGAAGGCTAGTGAGAACCAGCTAGGGTATCAGAATTTGAAATTTTCCTTAATCAGCCGGTTCTCAAATGTGCTGGTTCTCACAAATTATCATATTCATGCAACCTTTCCAAATTTCTATCTAGCAGTCCAGGTTTTAACACAATGGTATAATGAATTGATTGTACACAAATAGTTGTGTAACCAGTGGTCTGTTGTAGCTGAAGCTTGTGTGTAGGGTGGGCTTTGCTTGTGCACTTATGCGAAGGAGAGAGAACATTTTAAGTGAGAGAGGGCGTGTGACACAAGAGAGAACACACGCACACACACACACAAACTACATAGTTGTGCATGTTGATGGTAGCAAGTAATTTTTCTTTGGTGCTTTGAATTTCGCATGATTGAATTTTCATTTGAAAATTGAGATTTCGTACCAAAAGTTTTAATCGTTCTTAATTTGTGGATTCCTACAATAATCTAACAAGAAATGGTTTGATGTTGGTGAAAATTGTTATGTTTCACATTTGGAAAATAAGAAGACCATGATGAAATGAGGCACACTTACAATAGTGGAAACTTTTGATAATGCATTATTTATTTTAGTTTCTTTTGTTGTGTGTGCCTTCATATTGCACCCTTTCAATGAAAATGGATACACTTCACAAGAGAGATAATTAAAAAAAATAAATACTCACATGTTAATCAATGAAAGAGGTGTTTATGCATGGGCTAGTTTGATAAAACCAACTTCACCTTATTGATCAGGCAATTATCTCAAGTTCTCAAGGTTTGAGTGTTTCCAATTATGTTCATATTAGCATTTAGTTCAAAAGCTGTTAATAAATAGAACAAAAATTACATAATAACATTTCGTGCATGCATTTGGGGTCAATGCCACATCTTCATTTGGTTGAATCTTCTGCTTAATGAATAACATTGAGTTTCTATAATCCAATGGATTTTGGAAATACACTTCTCATGTAGAAAATGTCAAGACTCCAAAGCAAGGGCTGGTAATATTGTTTGAAAATCAAGGATGATGTGAATTATAACAATTGGCCCTTTAAAGCTCAAGCATGCCATTTGTGTGGGATTTGCATTTACATTTGACATTGAACTATCTAAAGAACATGTTTTTGCAAAACAATGAACTCATCCCATAAATCCACCATCCCAATAGAAGAAATGTGTTTGCATTAGAATTTAGAAAAATTGAAATTTGGAAGGTGCTTATTTTTGGCTTGGGCTAGATCACATGCTTAACTTATATGAGAAAAATTGGCTATATTAATTAAGATAGTGACCTCCCCACATTAATTACTTTGAAGCCCTACAATGAATGAACTTCATTAAGTACTTTCATCCACATAAAAGTCACAAAATCCAACATCATGAACCTTTATGACCATCATACATTGAAGGCCTAATTATCCATTATGGCAATGCCATAACATTTGTGCAAACAATCCGTTTGGAATGAACATGTAAAATAATTGAGACTTCTATTCACATTCTTTGAAGATGACGGGTTTACTTTAAAGACATTTGACATTGGGAATCACTATTTCACATCTTGGACTTGACTTGAAAGCTAGACGGTTCCATTTGGGTTTATAGAAACCTTCTATAAATTGCTGTGTCCATTTTGGGGAATGAAGTGGAAACTTCATGTGATGTTTTTCGTTTCTAGTCCAAAAGCAAGATTTTGTACCATTCACTTCCATCAAAAAGGATTTCATCACAACCACCAACCCTTGTGTGGGAAGACTTCTTTGACATCAGCATAGCTTTAAGCATCATGGGATTCAACGCCTTGAACATGTCATGATGATCAAGGACTCATGCAACTCATACTGTTATATGGATATTTAATGCCACCAAATAATGTTCGATGGACAAACATCTGGGGGAGGTTTTATGTTGTATCCACTATTTAGGTGGAACTTGTCAAGGTGGTAAGGATGAACGTCTATAACACAATCCTTTAGAAGCTCCTAATCAAGGTTTATGAATTAGCAAAGGATGTAATTTAGCTGAAGACACAAGGTACACTAATAGGTCCTTCCTTACAACTTTGAGTTCAAGAATTAGTTTAGAATGTGAATTAGTCACATTCTTAAATGAAATTAGTCAAAACAATCAGACCAACTAATAAACCTAATCTATATCATCAAGCTTCCATGATACTGAACATGACCAAACTCCTGAGCAAAAAAAAAGCCTCTGATTTGCAGATCAACAAATTGTACCAATAAAGATCTAAAGTTGTGTTGGTGCGGGTCCCACAAGCCAAGATGTTTTGTTGGAATGTCATCTTCAAAGTCAGGAGGGTTGGATGGGTGGGGGCACTGAATCATTTGTAAATGTTGAAATTTTGCATGCAGCTAGAAACTCAAAAAGGAATTGGAGAAAGACCATTTGGATTTAAGAGAAAGTTGCCATTTGCTCACCTGAAAGGCCTCAGAGAAAAGCACTGATTTCAACTTTAAAACTCAGAATTGTCTGGGTATGTACTATGTACCCTCAATGTTCTAGACAGAGGAGGATCAACCATTTTACCCTGCACACTCAGAAGGAATTATTTAGGTGTATCCTCAATCTTTTCAACAAAGGAGACTAGCAAAATCTAGACCTGTTGCAGATAGATGGTGCAAATTTTGCAGCACTGTCAATTGCATCTTGTGAGTAAGAGCCGTTCATAAACCCAAAACCCTAAAGCATAGAGAAGGATCATCAATGAATAACACTCTCCAGATGAAAGTCTTAGACCTCAGCAAGAAAGTAGCTGCCAGCTATGTGACCTATATCCATCACACCCAAGGTTCACAAGCTTCTCCTTGCTTCTTGATGTTGATCAATCTTGAAAACCCTTGCAGCAACAAGGTCCAATATCTCTGTATCAAGTCAATGAACACTTAATAAAGGTCTATAAAAAAATCAGCATACCCACTGGCTTCCTGAACTATGTCATTTGCACCCTCCTGTATGAATCAAAAACTTTCCCAGTGGTACCTCTCAAATGCCAATCTCAAGTAATCACCAAGTACTGCTGTGGACAAACCAACATGCAATATGTAGCATATTGTGACAATTCACACAAGTGAGAATACACTGACATTTTAATTGAGCTAGCAGAGGACCAAGCTTCTGTCAAACCAATGGTGGTTGGTTACTATGATGCACTCCAGGGTATTCTCCAAAGGTTGTGGGGAGGAGGCTCGCCTGAAATGGTTGATTTGAGATGTAAGGATTGCTGAAGTCAATCACAATGACAAGAGTATGATCAATAACTTTGGCACTTGAGAAAGATGCACATGCCATAGCCTTATTACGTGGAATCAAACATGTCACACAATGTCATGAACCGAACAGAATATGTGTCACTGCCTCTATGTTTATATTGTCTGAACAAAGGCAATAAAATATTTGTAAAACTACCGCAATCTCTGTACATGTGTAGAAAGGTGGATACCAAGCAAGTGGTGATCATACTCGTTACCTGAAAATCCTGACCTCAAATGTTCCACTGTACAAATAGATCTCTTTCTTGGACTCTGACTTTTGCATTATGAGGAATTCATAGCCACAGCTTCCTGCCAGATGAGATACTTGACATGCTCCACTGTGAGGTTGGGCAAATAAGAATCAAAATCAAATGTCAAGTAGCAGTTGGGCTCATCACTAGGATCATGAAGAGCAGAAAGGTACGGATGTGCCAGAGCCTCCTCAGCTGTGATCCTTCTAGTTGGGTTGAATTGCAGCATCTTCTCAGCCAAGTCACAAGCAACAGCGGTTGTCTGTGGGAACCTAGAAGCCAACGGTTTTCGCTCTTGACCTAACAAAGCACTCTTTATTCGTACTCGAGCCTCTGGACTTTGCAAAAACAATAAATCTGACTCATCAGGTGTTCCCAAGAGTTCGGTGATAAGCTTCAAGTGATTGACAGGATGCTCTTGTTGTGACCGAGTTGGAAACAAAGGCTCTCCTGTCAGCATCTCCATAAAAATGCAACCAACTGACCACATGTCTACTGCAGCACTGTATGAGTGACTCCCGAGAAGAAGCTCAGGAGCTCGGTATGGCCGTGTGACTACATACTCTGTGAGAAAATCATCTTCACATGAAGTTCGTGCCAGACCGAAATCACAAATCTTCAGCAAACAGTCATTGTAGTTGATGAGGATATTGCTTGGCTTCAGATCTCGATGCAGAATATTGGCAGAATGGATATACTTCAGCCCCCTGAGAAGCTGATACAAAAGGAACTGGCACTGATATTCGTCCAGTTTTGTTGTTCTCAGCACATCGTGAAGGTCTGTGTCCATGAGCTCATTTGCAATGTAAGCATCATGGAAATCCTCTATTGAAGCAGGAACAACAATATCCTTGATTGGAATTATGTTGTCATGATTTGTGTGCCTGAGGAGTAGAATCTCTCTGAGAGTGCGCCTCGCTAATGTGCTGTTCTGGAAAGCATTGACTATCTTCTTGATGGCTACTTTCTCCCCAGTTTCGGAATTGGTGAAGGCACAGACATCACCATATGCACCTCGACCAACAGGGCCGATGAGAATGTATTTGCTGTAAACCTCAAACACATCCTCTCGCACATGGTACCTTGTGAGGTTGCAACTTGCTGCGGTTCCTTGCAGCAACTCCTTGTGTGTGTGTGTATCTGTCTGCTGGCTGTCAATCGTGCAAGAGCTGACCTCGTTCTCCAACATGTCTGACTTGTTACAGGTAAGAGAAGAATGGTGGAGGAGCTTTCAGATTTGTCAAATAGTGCCTATCTGCTGTCCAGAAGAATTTTCCTCCTCCTCCTTGCAACAATTCACCACAAATGATAAGACATGCCCCACTGTCTTGTGTTGAATTCCTGGATCTTCTCTCTAAAAGGAAAGCATTTGTGGCTTCTCACTTTGCTGCAACGTGAAATGAAGAAGCTTCAGAGGAGGAGGCAACACGCAACAACAAATGAAGGAGGCATATGAATTCTCACTTGCTCGCGAGAGAGATCAAAACACCTAGAGATGTTGACCTCGTCGGTGCGCCATCCGCAGTAGGAGGAAGAAGGAATAAACAGGGGCAAGCAACAACAGCAAGAGCAGCCCAGGGAAAAAGAGAAAAGGGAAGAAAAAGGAAACAAAACACACAGCTGTAAAAGACACTCACTGTTGACGGCAAACGCGGAGTCCTGAAGACGAGGAAAAAGACGACCCCAAAGCTCTCCGAAGCACCACAACCACTACGACGGCCAAGACGCCTGCATACACAAGAGCAACGTTACAGTCACCACCTGAAGAAAATACGTGTCAGAAAGCGAGAGATTTCTCTCGCACTTGCTTAAGATGATGAGCAACGATGAAGGAGTTTCCAGCCCGTTGTCTGTCGTGACGACACAAGACAGCAGCGACACACGAGATTTCTCTCTCGAAGACTACGGAACCGAAATTCGAAGTCTGGAATCCCAATCTCGCGCGGGAAGAACTCGCGGACTAAAATAATCTCCGACAACAGAAAAACACACGGTTTGCCCATCAACAAAACATTCAAGCTGTAATATTCAAGCCTCTTCTTCTTCACAGGCACAAACGCTTCTCTCTCTCTCTCTCTCTCTCTTTCACGCACTAAGTTCGTCTTCCCAATCAACCCAAGACATCAGATCCAACAAGGTAAGCTTGAAATCGCCTGTGCAAAGGCACGAAACCTCTGGACGATCGGAGACCTCTCTAGGACCCTTCCTTGTCGCGGAAACAGGGGTAGCAGAGAGTAGATAGAGAAGCTGGCCCCGCGAGAAGTTGGCAGGCTACCCAAATCAGATTGACGTTCTGTTGTCTCCACGCCCATGTGTCGGTGTTATAAATAGCAAAGGGCAGAACTTGGAACGTCTTGCGAACTTCGAGGAGAGGAAATGACAAAACGGACCGACCCAACGGACCGACCCATGATCATCATCGTCATCAGAGAGAGATGCGCATCTTGCTGTTTCTTCTTACCTCTTGTCAAAAATTGTGCTCATAGGTCTCTCTATCGCAGGTGACTGACTCTCTCCAGAGTCCAGATTCCATCCACATGCCCAGCCTTTGAGAGCGTTCCAGACTCCATCCACATACCTTTGAGAGCGTTCCGAAACAGACGGACACAATTTGAAAGCTTTTGCTGCGATTTCACATTTGCTGTTTCATGCTGCTCTCCAGTTCTCTGCTTTTGGGGTCTCGAGAAGCTGTGCTGGTGTCGTGAACAAAACGGCATCGAACCCAAGCTTTTTTCCATGTTGGAAACCTGTAAAATCTTCTTAGCTTCCAAAACCCAAATTCCTGGTTAGACACGCAATCCTCGTCGAAGATTCACGCATGTAATCATCCTTTCTTTCCATTAAACCCTAATCCTAATGTGACCGAAAGAAGAAGAAGACGACGATGACGAGTGTTCTGCATATTCCCTATTGGCCGCGGAGAGAGAAGGGGATCCGTATGCCGTTACGTCAGGAAGACATGGAGCTTGGAATGCCGATTTCTCGAAGCAACAACAACACAGCCGTTAACTAGATTTTTTTCGGAGAGATAAGAATTTGCACACACCCTTTTGGGAAGAATCTTTCTGCAAAGGCTTCAAGCATGAAGCTGGGAGTGGCATGGAGAAATATCAAGAACTACGTGAAGCACGACTTGAAAGAGATTGCATTTCCGTCGGCCATGCCTAATCCTCCTTCCTTTAAGCCCAAGCTCTATCGGAAGCTCACTCTCAGAGATTTCTTCGAGGTATTGGTTTGGAAACTGTTCTACGAGTCTCTAGTCCTCCAGTAATCGAGAGAGAGTGGTTGATTTTGAGCTTGCATCAGTTCCGGTTGTATTTTGATCTTGGACCTACATCTGTATTTTTTCTTCTGGTTATTGCATTGCAAGCCGTTCTTAAGAGCCACAGATTCTTGGTGCTGGAGAGTGAATGATTTGAGCTTGGATCAGTTCAGGCTTCTTTGTTGTTAGCTTCGAAACCTGTTTTCCAGTGCAATGACTTTGTTGTCGCTCTGATATTGCAGATAGTGAGGAAATCAACAACTCTGTATGCAAAGAGTTGGACTCGTGCAGGAATCAGCAAAGAGGAGTGGAAGGAATTGGGGCTTGTGGAAGAAGATGATCCTGAGGTGGTTCAGAAGAAGGAACCAGATGAGCCATCAAGTGTAGAAGAAATTGGTATGCTTCTGATTCACATTTCTTCTGTGAAGATTTCTTTCAGCAATGTGAATTCATGTGTATACTGTGGGATGTGAAAGAGGATGTAGTAACTAGGGTTTGAAGCTCAAGGATTTGTGAGAGAAGTTTGTTTGCCTCAAGGTGTGTGCATGTGTGCAGATGCTAGAAGCACAAAATGAGTTAGGATTGGAGCTCTAAGATCCATGCCTTTGTGTTTGAAGGGCAAATAACCACCCTCACTCCTGTGCCCTCAAACAAAGGATTCCTGTCTTGTAGATCACTTTGTGTATGTAGAGAAAAAAAGGTCATGTTAAACCTATACAGTATGGGTGTGTGTGTGTGTTTGGGTTTGCAGCTTTGGCAGCAAGAGCTGGTGCTGAGCATATACGACCTGCACTCCAGCGCTTGTACATGACAAGAGCAACAGCATATCGGGATGCACTGAAGAGTTTTGTTGAGGGATATCAGGAAGGTATAGCAGAAGTACTTGCTGAGAAGAAGAAACCCACAGAACACCCAGGGAGTACAGAGGCAAAGGTCAAAGTAACAGAGAGGCACAATGTACATACCTCAAACTCAAAACCCTGATGATGCTACAAAGGAGGAATTCACTAAATTATAGTGGGGAGGGATCATCAGGGGTTGGATAATCAGCAGGACCAGCCTAAAGCAAGTGTGATGCTTTGGACCAAGAGAGAGGGAGGATCAAAGCACAGGCTGACTGGTGATGATGTAAGAGAATATGCACACCATGAGCACTATTCCACGCACAACCCCTCTTATAGGTCAATGAAGAGGAGTGCATATGAAAGTTCAATTCTGTGCCTTATCTCAGAATGACACAACAGGATGGACATGAGGATCAACAACTCTGGAAGGTATGTATTACTCCAACAACTTGGTGAGATCTCATTGGTGAAGCTGAAGGGATCTTTAGCAATGGATTAGGATGCTCTTCTCCATATACAGATGCCTCAGTTTCATGGAAACCTCTTGCACTCTGCCATGCTACTCATGCATACCCTCCATACCAAAGTGGCGAACTAGAAGACACCTGCATTTTGAGATGCTCAGATTTGGAAAAATTGCTTGTTTATGTCCTTCAATCCTTACAAGATTTTGGTCTCCTTCCATTGTGTACTATGGGAGTATCTGAATCTTTATGTCAAGATTTGTTTCTGTTCTAGGGAAAGTGCTAAGGGCTTTGAGCCTCTTGGAAGTCCGTAAGACCTTGAGTAGTGATTGTAATTGTTGCAATTTTCAAAGCTTTACTAATCCTCACTTTGGTCATGTAATTTTCACTAACCTAGACATTCTTTCAAGGCCTAATTTGATTGATTCTTTCTTGTAGAGGTATGAAGTTTAGGTCTTTCCTGAATCGTATGTCTCTTCAAGAAGCTATTGATAGAGGTCTTAACAAATTTGTTGTTTAGCAACAAGAGATCTTAGGAGTACATGAAATGTTTTGTGAATGAAAATCCAAAGTCAGTAGCTTTGTCAAGTTAAAAGATCTAATCTTTGCCCCTTAGCCATGATGGCCTCTTGGGTCCTTTCTCTTCTGTTGATTGCAAACACCTAAGAAGATTCAGGTGTTGAAAATGTTGTGTTCATTTGTAACAAGCATTATGGTGCCTCTGTGTCCGTGGAATAATTCTCTTGAAGGTGCTTATCTGAAGTTTAGTTTGTCAGAATTTGAAGTCTTAAGTCTTCATAGTTATTCCAATTCTCTTAACAAGTTTAACACAGAGTGTGGCCTCCCTCCTTGTCTTCCTTTTCTTTGTGTGGTTTGGAGGTTGCACAAAAACCCCATGAAAACTAAAATTATTAATATAGCTAGTTCTCCTTTTCTCACAAGATTTTAAAATTGCTAAGCTCCTTTTATGAACTGATCTTGCCAGTGATGAATAATTTGTGGGTGGCCTAGTTACAAGAAGCTGTTGTCCTTGCCAAGAATAGTTGTTTCTTAAAGACTCCTCATGAGTAGTTGATGATCAAGTCCTTGAATCATTGTAAGAGAAGGCAAATCTCCTCCTCAGGTTGTTGCATTCTTTTGATTTCTCAACTCTCTATAACAAGATCAACCTATCAGACTTGAGAGAACTAGAATGCGAGTTATGTTGAATATAGTTTTTGATAGGATGCATAGGTCTCATCATTTTAGTTTTTTTAATTGGTTCTTGAATGTTCTTGATATCCCTTCATTCTCCAACTTCATGTATTTAGACAAGGACTCTATTATCAGTGGCATACCCTAAGTCATTTTGTGAACTTGATTGTACATGTGATGGCTTTTCTTACAAGTTTTTTGGTTTAACAATATGCCAAGATTCCTAAGGCTTTTAAGCATTGAGATATTTGACAAGTGCTCTCAGCCAGAATGTGCATACAAATCCCGTTCTTTTTTATTGTTTTCCTTACTTACCTTTCCCCTTCTCTTTCTTCTTGGGGATTTTGGTTTTCTCTTCCAATTTTAAGGTTTGTTACCCTAGCCAGTGACATGGTTGAGTTTCCCAGTACTGCAAGTTTTGTGACAGAAATTTATTAGATTGGTTAATGTTTGGTGTTAATGAAGTCAGGGGTGGAGTTCTGGTAGGTGGCTGATACCATAGATGTTGCTGTTGAAGGTAACTCAACATGCATGTGGCTGTCACTATCTTTCAAACTGCTCCTTGTTGGTTGTGTTTCCTCTTTTCTTTAGGGTTGGGGTTCATCTTTTTCATGCTTGCTGATTGGTTGCAATTATGTTGTCAGTTCTGAAAAATCAGATTTTCCTAGTGTATTTTGTAGGGTACCTTATATCTGTGAAAAACCTTCTTAGAAAAGAGAGGGTTCTTACACCTACTGCTTAAGAGTTGGAGGGATTCCTCCCACTCTTAAGGAGTAGGTGTAAGAACCCTCCCCTCTTATGCCTTGTGATCTACCTCTGTTTAGGTTTGCCTTCTGTTGTACAATTGGTTTGTTTAGGTTCACCCTTGTGTTGTAGATTCAGTTTGTTTGGGTTCACCTTATGCTGTACAATTGCTAAAGCCCATGGGTGGGGGAAATTCCCAAAATGCAGGGCTGGACTTGGCTACTGCCTCATCCTAGGCCCCTTGTTTTGGGAATGCCCACACTGGGTGGCTTTACACCACACATAAGGGTCACCTTCCGATTCTTTCCAGGTTGACTTAAATCCTAAATATTGAGAAATATCAGTAATTAGGAAACTCTGTTTATAATACAAGTGATTGGCAAGTACAATATCCTTCATACGAATATATCACAGACAAAAAGAGCTGGTGGAATACTTCAAAGACTGAATAAGGAGGTGTCTACTAACTGCTCCAAATGAAACCATGAATTCTATTCAGGTCTCCCTTCGTACTTTTGAAAGGTACTCGTGGTGCATGTGGATTTGATGAGGCATAGAATTGGACATTCTTTTTGCCTTTTACTTCCTAGCTCCATGCAACGTGATTGAGCAATGGGGTGATTTGCCTCAAAATTGACACTCCAACCACTCCCCCAATGATGGCAGTCAAATTGAATGGTATTCAGAACCTTGATGAAAAGGTTATACCAAAATTTTAAGATTCCTTAAGAATTCCAATCTTGGGTTTCAATTGCAGGGGCTAATGCAACAATCTAACTCTAGTCTCAAACCTCCTGTAGATCCAAAGCTATCTTCTTCAGTCAATCATTTTGCATCACTTCAGAGAATAGTATTTGAATTTTGCATTGTTCTATGGAATTATAATCCACAACTAGTTGTAATACCACTTTCCAAGTTCTAGTTTTATAATGCCTGGAAAAATTGCCTGTTTTTTGGTGGTTAATCTGTTATCAACACATGATTTGTTTCAAGAATAGCTTTCTGAATTGCAGGAAAATTATCCAAATGAAGTTGCCCTAATAACAAATAATGGATCTCACACTGTGAGAAGCTGATACTTCAGTCATGAAGACTATAGCATGCAAGCACAGAATATATGGTGTCAAAAGAAAAGGTGTGGATCTCAAGATGCTCAATGCAATTTTGTTGCAACGCTATATTTTGTTACAAAGCTAGCAATAGGGATGGAGGAGACCTCAAGTTTTGGAAGTGCTTGATGCTGTTACAAGTGTTTACTACAAAATTATAACCTACTTCCCAGGAGCTTTCTTCTTGCCAGCAATTGTCACCTTCTTGCCTCTCCGTGTTCGAGCGTTGCACTTGGTGTGCTGTCCTCGGCATGGTAGACCCTGGATATGTCGCTTCCCCCTATAGCATTGAATGTCTTTCAATCGCTTGATCGCCAAAAGGTTGAATCGTCGCTGGCATATTGCAACACACAAAAGTTATATATACTATAAGCCTGTTGCATCAAACATCAAGCCTTAGAATTTCAAACCCTAGAATTCAATGCAAAGGTCAAGGGATTGTGTTAGCATCATCATCATCACTGTTTGTCTGAGCTGTTTTGGCAACAGAAACTGAACCCTAAAAAAACCGAAAAGTTTTGAAGCAGAGTAGAGGTCATAGGAGTGAGTGAGCTCCATACAAGATCACCCTCCACCATGTATTTAGAGACTTCATCACGAAGATTAGTGAGATCCTCTTCCGAAAGCTCTCGAGCAAGCTTATTCTCCATGCCAATATCTAGAAGAATCTGACGGGCCGTTGTGGCGCCCACGCCATGGATATATTGCAACGCCGTCTCGATCCGCTTAGAATTGGGTATCTCCACTCCACCCACACGGGCACCCCTTATGTTGAGGCCCTTGTATCCTCCACCACCACCACTCTGCACCACCAAACCTTCGCCTGTCACTCTCTCCGAGAAGAATTCTTTTGTTTACCCCCCTTACACCTCCTTCCCACATTTCTCCTACACAACATAACGCGATCTCTAGCAAACAGAAAAAAACTCATCAACAGATAAAGCCGAACTTTGGTTCCAAAAAACCCTCGAGGAACTTTCCCTTCATACAAAACGACTTCAATGCTCCTCTCTTGCAAAATTGGATGCACTCAGAGGGAAAGGGTGGGGGAGAGGAAAAGGGTTTGTTGGTGAAGAAGGAAGAATGCGCGTGTACACACTATATACCCACCTTGGAAGTTCCTGATAAAGAGAGAGAAAGCAGAGGAGAGGTCTTTTTGGCGACCGAATTCTGAGAAATACCCACAGAGCCCAGCACAACAGCAGTCAGAGCTGGTGCTAGAAGAGTAGCAGCCATGCCTGCCATTTGTAAGCTTTGAGCTTCTCCCCTACCCCTGTTTCCTCTCCTTGTTTCTCTGCAACACCACAAACAGTGCAAAAACACACACACACACACTCTCTCTCTCTCTCTCGCTTTCTGTGGCCTTAGATAAGGTTACAAAGCCAAGATGAAAAGTGAACGAATGTCATCTATTAGAAGCCATTTCATTTAAAAATTCTTCCCTTGAATCCTCCACAGATCTTGAATCTTGATGGTATCTTTACATAACTTTGGATGGACTCAGATAGAAATCGGGACCAGAGCTTTTACATCATGCAGTGGGGGCATTCCTAAAAGAAGCACACCTCAGCTCTGCCTTGGGTAGATGCTTAGTTTGGGAACAGCACACTCCTCACCCTAAAAGTACTACCTACCCATCATATAATCTCAAAATTTGAACACAAGTTATGCAGAGAGGTGATGACACTCATATCTACCACAAGCACCTTTGGTAGAATGTCATCTTCAAATGGAAAGGAATAAACTATTGTAGAGGATGAGCTTGTTCAAAGAGAAAAAAACCCAGTGTTGGGCTGGTATCACCATTTTGTGATACCAGCCTGGTACTGGTATATATGCTCCAAAATTTTGATACCATATTCATAATGGGATCACAACATTTTTCAATAGGGTATATATGATATGGTATATATAATTGAAGGATATGGAATGAGTATATAATGGTAACAATATGTATACTGTGGATTCTAATACCAGCTGGTATACATTGTAACTTTGGTATCAACAATGCTCCCCATTGATGATGCATTTTTTATAGAATCATAAACATTATTAGCCACTAAAATGCTGCAATGTGTTTGTTTATTCACTTGCAAACTCCTAGTCCCTCCATATCAAAATCTCAACATAACTTAAACTTGTTCAAAGCAAATCAAAAGTTTCAAAAACACAAAACACAATCAACAACTGAAATGCTCATAGCCTCATCATATAAATCTTTATTTCTTGTAAACTGCGGATACACACAGAGCAACAACTTCCTCCTTGGGTGATTCCAAAAATTTACTAAAAGCTTTGAAAACACATCTGAATGCTGAATTTAGCCAGTAGCCTAACCACTTACAACAATTGCATATGCAAACAGAGAGTTGTGAACTGCAAATAGAGCATGTCCTTGCTCTAGGTGATTCAAAAATCTTACAACTTTTTTTTTTGAGACAAATATAAATGTTCAATGTACCCAGTAGCTCAGGGCCACCAGCTATAACTATTGGATATCAAAACAAAGCTACAAATTACAAACAGATTAAGTCCAAGTGCTCAAGGCAATTAAAAAAAGAAGGCTTGTTCTCATACACAAATTTGTATTTGTGTATGCTCATGACCACTTACAAACTAATTGGATATGATCCAAACAAAGTTGGAACTTGCACAAAATTTTAGGGGTTCTAGGTATTCTAGAGGTTTTGAGAATTATTATCAAAATATCCCCCCTCCTCAAGCTCATCCTCAAAATCATCAAACAAGTCATCTTTGGCAGCAAAAAAATTCTCCATCCCCTTTGAAGCAAGAACACATCCTATCCTTGCATAATTTGGCCAATTCTTCAAGATCATCACCAACTTGTCCAAGTTTTGCACCCCCAATTGACACCGTTGCAAACTTGTTAATATGGCAACAACATGAAAAATCTTTTCAATTTCAATCTTAAATCTTGGAATACTTAAAAATTATCGAACAAAGAATGCAACTATAGGGAACTGTTTCTCATGGTGTTTCCACCATTGCAAGGGTGACTTCATATCATTGTCATTCACAACAATTTGACAATACAATGAAAGTTCAGATTTCACCAAAGAAAGATTGGTTTCTTTAGTTGAAGCTTCCATTCCCCACAAGGAGTCGTCAATAACAAAGGTTGAAAGGACCATAAGGCTTGTTGTGGATTGAAGGTTTAGATGTTTGGCCACATTCACTAAAAGAGGCACCAAAACTTGTTTGTTGTATTTTGTAAACATCACTTGTTTTGACTTTGCCTACATATTCCATGACACATTGAAGGCCTTTGAACCGTGGATCCAGTTGGAAGGCACATTTGTTGTGTGCAACAACAAGATTGAAAGTGTGTGTAAATGTTTAAAAGGGATTTAACACATTGATGACCTCAAGGCCCATTTTGGCATATAAAATTTCAAGTTTTTGGTCAAATTCCTCACATATTATAAGTGGGTTCACAACAACATGAGCTTGCTACTTAGTCTTTAATCTAGTAGAAATGGAAAAAGTTGCAAATAAACATTAGAAAGTAGCCAATACCCCTTAGTTTGGTTCAAAATGCATTACTTCACCACAAGATTTAGGGTTTCAGTTACAACTTTTCCAATTGCCCATGTGGAACCTAAGCGTACTCAAGATTGCAACTTGGAAGTTTCTTAACTATAATAGAGGTTAATGATTGTAAAAAATTCCAATGTTTCTTGAAATAAAATAACCTTGGAAGTGAACTTGGTTGTCATGGGTGTTTTTAGTTTCCGTGCCTTTAAACCAACCTCCTTGCAAGCTAACTCCCATTCTTGCCTCTCCTTGCCAGACTTTTTTGTTCATGTAATTGTTTTAAAAATTGAGCTTCAACCAAAATGGCTTCCTTCATCCCAATCCCAACCTTATTGTCATTTGTGGAATACTAACATGTCTTGAACATCACGTGTCCAAAACAAGTCTCACTAAAAGGTGAAGCAAGTTATAACGGTGCACATGACACAATAGAAATCAACGCAATAGCAAGGTTGTTCAAATTTGTGCCTTCATCCTTGATGTAACTTTTAATTTTGATGGTGAGTTGGTATTCAACCAACAAAGACTTAACTTATTAAACCAATGTTGTTCTAGAAGTGTTAAGAGCTTCAAACAAACCAACTATAACTTGACAAAGCACCCAATCCTCATTGATAAATTTTATCACAAATGCAAATTTGTCAAACCTTATTTTAAACATCCAAGGGTCAAAAGAAGTAATGGTAACTTTACATTGTGCAATGGCTGGGAATACATATTGCTCCATTGCCTTAACCAACATGTTGGGGATGTGTTATCGGACAAGCAATTTGTGAAATGGAAACCACACTCTATCACATTGCTACATCATGAGACATTGCAACCAAGGGTTTTCAACAAGGGAAATTGGCAAATACCATTTTGTTGGGCCTTGCCCCCATAGGGACAAGGATTGTCGCATTGGATGCAACGTTTGGAAGTTTTACCTTATTGAATTGGTTTCACATTAAGTGAACTAGTTTCTTTGGTGAAAATGTTTAGATTGTTTATATTGGAACAAATGTTTTCGGTGTTTAGAGTGTGGACACAATAGGTAGATGTACAGCATCTTATTTATTGGCAGGGCCAACATGTTTATGATGCTTTTTTATAAACAAAATTGGATCCTCAATGAATTGTTGTTGACCTAAGTTAGTGGGCTTGTAATGTTTAGGGCTAGAGAAAAATGTAGTGATTGAAATAGGAAAAAAATGTTTTTTTTTCCTTCTTTTTTTGCCAAACACATTGTCCAGATTCATCAATTATCTTCAACTTTTGTTTGTAATGAGCTGAAGTAGAAGGATGTTCATTTTCAATATGTAATACCATGGAAAGGATTATAGGAAATAATACTTTTTTTCGATAATGTTTGGTTGTTGCCAAAGGAAGTTTGATTAAAATGGTAGAAGATGCACTTCATATTTTGAATGGCCTGAATATTAACTTGAACAATAGGATCATTGAACATAAAAAATGCCTATGCAAGTGCATTGCAACGATGAAAAACCCAAAACTTTTAGTTCCTTTACAATTTTTGAAATTGTTCAATCCAACATGTTTTGCATTCAGCAACTGCAAGTTTTGCATTCACATTTTCATCCACTATGTTTGTTGGTTGCTTATACATGAATTCATTTGTCACAATGTGAACAAGTTATTTTGCTTCCTCTTCCCAAAAAATTGATCAAAATCACAACCTAAAAATGTGCTAAAATTAAGAGCACAAAGGGTGAAACTTGAAACCCTAAACTTCAAGAACTTTGAACTTTGAACCTTTAAACTTTATCAAGCTTCATCCCACATACATTATCACAATGGCCACCACAACAACAAGAGAAACCCATAGTAATGAAACCAACCACCATACGACAACCATAGAAATTACTACATAATTCAACATGTTCAATGCCACATTGGTGACAATATAAAACATTGGTGAAGAAACAAAAAAATACAACCTTGAAGGTTATGGGTTTTGGATTGAGAAACTTACAAACAATGTCGGAACTTTTGTTGTAGCAAGTTGTAGTTGCATTGAAAACAAAACATTCATAACAAAACACACCTTGAAAGGGAAACATGGCTATTGGTTCACAAAATGAAAGCATACTACATTGAAAAAGAAACAAAATTGTTAACAATAAAATAAAATTCAATAGGATCTTTCACACATTTTAATATACATACCAAAAGATGATTAAGGATTAATACCGATGGAAAAAGGAGGGCGAATGCCTAGTATTGAATATTACACTGTTATTAGAAAATGTGATACCAAATTGGTATGGTATTTGACAAAAATTTCAATATTTGATGTGGGGGTATAATTGTATAAAGAGGTGTAACAAAAAAATGGGGGCATACTATAACTACCACAAGTAACATAGAATACAACTTCTATCCATAGATCACATTGATTGCCAATTGTTTTCATTCACATAATTAGGAAACATAATTTCCAATAATGCAACACCATATTTTTGCAACCACATCATAATCATCCTATAACATCAAACACCACTTCCAACCATCCTTGACAACATTCGACCGAAGAGAGTGGATTAGATGTTTTTTGTTCATTGCTCCTGCCTATCAACAAGTATCATCCCATGATACCAAACCTTAGAACTCAAAATCCTAGCCTTTCTCCTTTCATGAATGGAAATCCCAACACGATGCACCTCAATTTTTCCTCATTCCATGATCCCAAACACCAAAACCTAGAATTCCAACCAAAAACCTTTAAACATGGGACTTGTCAAACACATGAACATTAGACCTTGTCATCCTTTCTACTTCTCCAGTGCTAGGTCAAAGAAAACACAAAACATGATTATTACATTCTATTTCTACCACTCACAAACAAATGTCCTTACACAACAGAAAATAATTATGGATACAATGTCCTTCTGTAGCTTAAAAAATCACACAAAAACAACTAGACTTGATGTATTTAGCTTCTTCCTTCCTTTAGCCTCAAGCGAATTTTCCTTAAATCTTCCTTTAAGCTTTTTATTGTAATCCACCTTCATCGCATGTCCTCCACCCAACATTTCCATAGAGAGATTCCACACAACGTTTATCAACTAACACACCAATTCAATAGCTATTAGGCCCCTTTATTTTTAAATCTTATATTTTCTTCATTTTTGGTTTGTTTTGAATGATTGAAAAAGTTGTGAGTGCATCATTTAAAGCTTTATAAAACCACTTTGGAATAAAAAAACAAGAAAACAATGTTCAAAAACATTAAACACAAACAACTCTTATATGCCTAAACCAATAATTGATCTCTTTGTTCAAAGGACATATCTCACTCATTCTTTAACCAATTTGAGTGATTTTTATGACTTTGGATGCACTAAGTGAAAGGTTATAAGCTACAAAGACAACAAAGAAAAATTTCAAAAATTGATAAGTCTTTAATCTTAAGTGTTCATTGACCAGCCTGTCTACCCTAAGAGTGGAAGACAATGCACAATACATGTATCCATGGTGGTTGAATTGGTTCTACTACCTTACCCTAAGGTCACTTTCATCATTAAATAATCCTTAAAATAGTGAAATGAAATTTTATGAAAAATATGAAGTTGACATATTGAAAATCATCATAATTATAGTAGGCTACACTTTGAATAATTCCACTACTCATATCACAATATTATAGCAGATGATGGAAAAATTAGAATTTCAAAATTTTAAAATGAATCCAATTTTTGAAAAAAAAAGTTTTGTCAATGTGGAAACTGACCCTAGGCTTCGGTGTACTATACTATCTAGCAAGATTCACCCATTAAAACCATCACCCAAAAATAAAAAAGGAGTTAGTATTTGAGGTTATGCCTTAATTAAGGAAGACTTTTGTGTAATTCCTCAGCATCATGTTGTCTCAGATTTGGATTGTTGTGAAGCAAAGTAAACCAATCATGAGGGAAAAATGTGCAAATCTCTCAAAAAGACCATAATTATTGAAATGGCTGTATAAGCTATTATACAAAGGCCTTCTTCAGATAAAAATGCTGTGCAAAACAGTTTAGGAGGTGCTTGGTGTTAGTTCTAGATTGTCACCTGAAGGGAACACTTATGTACATTTACCCTGCCATTTCCTGTCCATTGCAAGTCATGCCCACAGGGCCAAACTTGGGAAGTTCTATATGCCAATTTGGATGAGCTCCAACATTCATGATTCCAACAGTTCTAGGAGAATGTTTCCCTGAAGGAAAATAGAGATATGACAAAAGTTTACTCTGCACAGCTCCAGGGAAGGACTAGTAATTCTGTGCCTGAGAAAAACATGTTGTAGAATCAGCAGGTTTCTATAATCAAAATGTACATGTACTAAAAAATGTGTAGACAAAATTCATGTATATAGTATATACACAAGAAAATGTTTAGATGAAAAATCATGTATGTGTACTAGAAAATGTGCAGACTTAGGACAGTTTTTTTTACGCCTGCTGAAAAAATCAGTGTAGCTACTGGCATTCAAATCTGTCCAGAATGAAAACTGCAGATATGAGTTCATAAGGGAGAACTGCATGTAGCAAACAGAGGAAGAAAAAAAATCACTGTATCTGGCGACGTCTACCATCTAATTAATATGTCCAGAACTAAAACTGCAAATATGAGTTCACAAGGAAGTGGCAAACAAAGGAAGAGATTTTATTAAAAGAGAATACTCCAGTTCACAAATTGAAGATGTGGAGAATCCACGAGATATGGCCAAATTTGAATGACAGACAAACACAGTTCCAATTTATCTGCACGAACAGAAGATAGAAAAAAATGTCACTTGGAAATTGCACATTATTATTATTATCAAGCTTTGTGCACTACCAGTCGAATTCTTGTTCCAGCACTGACCCAGAACTACCATAGCAAGAAAAATGGAGCCAACAAACACTATAATCAATGCAGTTGTAGTGATGGCCATATTGCCCACAATGACGAGTCCACTAGTAACCCAAAAATCAGTTCAGCTTCACAAGTCCTTACAATTCCTACCCAGTTCATGAAATAAGCATACTATATAGTAGTACCGGTTCAACCCATCCTAGAAGAGAATCGGTCGTCAACAATCGTGCACCAGCAGTATTCTGGCAGCTCCATTCAGCAAACAGCAACTTCGTCCCCGAATGGTAGAGATACTGGAGGCTTCTTAGTAGCCACCAGGAGACGGGGAGCTGTAGACTGGTGAGGGAGAGGTATAGACCGGTGAGGGAGAACTGTAGTCTGGGGTCGGGGAGCTGTAGACTGGTGAGGGAGAGCTGTAGACCGGTGAGGGAGAACTGTAGTCTGGGGACGGGGAGCTGTAGACTGGGGATGGAGAGCTGTAGACTGGAGATGGAGAGCTGTAGTCCGGGGATGGAGAGCTGTAGTCTGGAGAAGGCCAACCACCTTGACCTTTTGGTGGTTGATCATCACACCCTGGCTTCCCTGGCTGGTCATGTTGAGGGTGCTGATCATCATGGTGGTTGTCATGGTCAAAGCCCCATCCGTTCCAGTTCTTCTTGGAGCCTTTCAGAGAGGCGCGTGCTTCGGCCTGCATGATCCCAGTACCCACAATGGTGACGACCATGAGCAGAATTGCCACACACTGCACTCCTGCAACCTTCATCTTACCCTCTCTAGCTCACTAACTGGTCTCCTGCACAGAACCTCTACAAACGTAGCAATGAACTACAGAGTCTCGAGACCCAAATTGAGTGGAGAGAAGAATTTGAGAGAAAACTTTGCTCAAGTGATGATGAAGAAAGGAGGAGATCCAACTGGGTAGTTATAGTAGAAGCACCTGAACAGAGCAGCTGCTTAGAAAAATCTCACCTTCAACTCCCCTCATAAATAACTAGAGCGACAAGAGTGGTGAAGAGAAGACCTGGCAGCTGGCAGGGAAGCAAAGGGAGGGCCCACATGAACTAGGGCACACTAGAGCTATTGCTGATTCTTGCTAACAATCCAAATGAGTTTGTAGGAATGCCCAACGCAATCCGCTCCCTCCATGGCCAGATGCTGCTGCAGTGTAAGAAGTTGGGATTGAGACAGAAGTCACAATGGGGGGGGGGCGTTGGGGGGAAGGGGGAGAATGGCAGTTTTGCATTCATGACCCTCCATTTTACAACTGTGCTCTGCCAAACTCCCTTGTATGCATTGCCTGCATTTAAAAGGCCACGAGGGAAAAAGTTGGCCAAATTTATGAAACTAATATATGTATATATAGACTGGACTTTATTGGCTCTGGCTGTAAAGGAGAGACAACAGAACGGAACAGAACAATGTAGTTTTCATTTCGTTCGCACACTTTGAGGAATGTTTACCAAGTGTTAATGTGAACTATGAGTTCATTTTTGAAGAACTTCATCACTGAACAATTCCTAACTATTTAAACTGTTGTTGGTTGGTTTGGACTTGCCTTTTGGGGCACAGCCATTGTACTACAAGCTGCATGTTTACTTCACTATATGTTACTATGTACAAGCTAGAACATATCATTTTTCAACTGTTGGTGGTTTGAACCAGTGTTGGGTCGTTACTCGGTTGGCAGGTTCAAATTGTCAATTCTGGTTCCCATTACTCGGAATCAAACTGAAAACAGGTCTGAATTTTGGAACTAGAATCAGAACTGTCTTTCAAACCAGGTCCAGTTCTGGAACTAGAACTTGAACCCAAATCTAGAATCGGAACTGGAAGTTTTGAAAAAAATGTTTTTGGGAAAAAATGGTTCAAAACTGTTGGCTACTCAGACAGTTCACAACCAGTTTCAGACCAGGTTGTACCCAAAACTCAAACCAGAACCATCTCTGATTTCTAGAACTGCAACTTGAATCATTTCTTTGGGTCAAGAACCCAACCAGACCCAGGGTTCCAATTTTTGTGGACCTAGATCCATTCTAATTTTTTTAAAGAACCGAAACCAGAGGTTCTTCATAAAAGCCAAGAACTGCTCAACACTGGTTTGAACTGGTGTTGGTTGGTTATTGATGTTTGACCTGGTTATTAATAACCTACCAACTGGTTATTGATTATCATCCAGGTAGGTTATCACAAACACAAGTACACAAATTAAAAAAAAAGAAAAAACAGAATTTGGATCAAGTAAAATTTAAAAATCCTGTATTAACCACCAATTAACTGGAGGTTCTGAACTGGTTATTTGAAGACTTACCTTTTATCCATAACCAGCAATTAATTGATATTGATATTGATAGCTCCTGTGTATTCCCCCCAAAAAATTAAAAAAAAACTGGCTGATGGCGATTGAAAAAAAAAAAAACCAACCAACACTTGTAAAATACTGGAGTCCAATATTTAACTTCCCCTGAGTTAAATATACCCACTAAGTGGCCTCACACAAAAAGGTGAAGAAGATACCAGGTTAGGTGCTGGGATGTAATTGGTAGCTGCCCTGGTACTAGGTTAGGTGCTGGTTTCACCCTGGCCCTCAGATTGTGCACATAATGAGTAAATTGATTCATGATCCCCATTAGATGAGAGTTAATAGTTATTACTCAGTTCAAATCGCTTGCTCACTCATCATGCCTGGTTTGCAAACTAAATGTCTAACCTTTTTTAGGCTTTGTCTTTTAGCCCTACATAGTACAGATACTTCCAACACTGACTATATATACACTGTTGGGGTAGGTATATGTGTCTGGAGTTTTGGTCTAGAATTTGGGTGGAACCAGCAGGTGTTGTTGGAGCTGCCAGGTGGGTTTATCCTGTCTTTAATAATTAATCAGAGGTTGGCATACTACTATCTTTCTTTCTTTCTTTCACTGGAATTAAGTTGAGCTCCAGATGAATGGTTTGCAAGAATTATTATAACTGATGAAGCTTTGTTGTTTGTTGAAGCTTTGTTGTTTTTTTCCTTGATGAGACAAACAATACTAAAGTTAGAATCAGGCGTTTTGGAATTGGCAGTAGTGGCCAGTGCCCATATATGATCTTTTGGGTGTGCACTAATTAGGATCATGAGGCGAGCTAAGACACAACATGATCAGATCTACTACCTCTGCACAGTGCAGATCTGTTAAAGAACTGCACATTTTGTACTTGATAATGTACGTACTTATAGACTACGTTGGCATGTACATAAGCCATGTGTACTTGGAACTGGCACTGGCAGACAAAACTACCTCAGTCAATTCTATTATTGTACCTAGTCTGTCCTACATGAACTGGTGCAGGTTCACCAGCCCACAACTACCTCTGATCCATTTCCTGCGTTAGTGTGGTTGTAGTGTCCATCTTTTTTCCCATTAGATGTTGTGGAGTTGACACTAGAATCTGCACTTAGGCTAGTCCAAATTCTTAAATTCTATTGTCCTGGTTTTGATTATTATTTTCTTCAAATTCAAAAACTTTCAGGCCTAAATTTCAAATTGAGTCTGATTCCATGCACACATCAGAAACTCTCCAAAACTAGAAACTGTATAAGTATGGAGTTCTACAAACAAATTATAATTGAACATTATATAGGTATGGAGTTCTATAACTAATTAAAACAACATCAAGTATTTATAAAGTTCAACATACTTTTCAAAAAAGTTCAAATTGTTTATCTAAAGAACTTAAACTTGTGTTCAAGATTTTTATTTTCAAAGTTTTAATTTCAATTCTAGCTAAAGGTGAGCTCCATGGTCTGTTTCTTGTGTTAATTCCACCACAAGGATGTCGGTTCAGGTCCCTTGGGCTTAACATTCCAAATTGGAAACCACCAACATGGGTTTGTTGCAGTGTTGGATGATTTTTTAAACACCACCTAGGTCTCCACTTGGGGCCTTTACCCAAGTCTTTGGATCCGGATTGACAAATTAGCAAAACCAAAAACCATGGGTGAAATTTGTTCATTATTCACACACAATAATAAAACTCTTCCTCAAGGTCAACTAAACATATAGTATGCAAAGAGTTTTGTAAATAAAATCTTCGCCATGGTGAAGACCCTTGATTGTTGTACTAGTTAATCTTGAACTACTAGATTAATTGAGTAGTTTTAGGAGAAAGTTGTTAAGTGTGCTCTTCCCATGATGTTTCAACCACCACTATCAAAGAGTTGGAGTTATAAGACTAATACTAAAGATATGGCAAGATATTTCAAGTTTTTTTCCTTTTGTCTTGTTCATTTGTATGTTGTAGTTTTAAATATATGTGTTTTTTTATGCGACTTGATAGTGCCGGAAATCTTGATTGAACCCTATAATCTAACCTGATTGTTATGCATAAGTTGTATGTGATTGAAATTTCGACTTTTTATTCAACCTTCAGGTCCCCCTACACCCAAATTCCAATTCAAATGCATAATGGAGTTGACCAATGAACTCCAAATTTGACACAAGTAGCTTTTTAAAAAGTCCTTCAAAGCCTACACTACCAAGGTTTTAAAAAATTAAAGATTGTGCAACTCTAGTTTGTTTTTGACTTGTACCATTAATTTTTTCTTCTTTAGTTCCCATGTTTAATAGTCCGTTATAGGTGCATTAAAAGTTCTTATAATTTATGTTTTGCAAAATGACATTCTTTATGTTTGTTTGGGCATTGTTCTCATGCATCCCCTATTTTATTTTCAATATTCTTAGATTTTATTTCATATTCCTTGTCCAAAGTTCTATTATAAATTCTTTCATAGTTAGGTAACCATCTCGAGGGGACACTAGGTGAAAATCTTTTAAGGTGTACCACACATGATGAAAAGGGTCTAGTATTTATTGTAATATTTTTTTATCTTATATTTTGATCCCCATACAAAATAACAAGTCAAAAGTTGTCAAATGTTTTTAAAGGACTATATTTTAAACCATTACAATTATAGATTTCATCATAATCATCCATAAATGTGTTTTTACATGGTAAAAAAGGACTAAATAAATAATAAAAAAAGGTGATGCTATGAGAAGATATTGGTATACCTTAAAAAAATTGAACCCCAATATTCGAAAAATAGTAAAAAATACGTGAATAAAATATAAAGTGCAATGTATTGGTTGTTGGGTAAAAGTTATAAATTAATTAATTCAAAAGGGGATTATGTATGTTTCAAAAATAAAATAATAATTAATATAGGGTATGTGTAAATTTATAATATTAAAAATTTCTTATAAAAAAATAGCATGTGTATTAAAAATTTAAGGTATTAATTGTCAACTTAGGTTCAATTATTGTAAAATAATCTTTTGATTAACTGTATAGAATGATTATAGGGTCAATAAGTTAGTTTAAATTTGGGTTTAGAACATTTAAGTGAGCATGGAAAAGATTATTTAGATATTTAAGTTTGACATATAGGGTTTTAGATTTTAGGGTTATAGGTAAGGAAGCCATATAATCTTTTCGCAACAATAACCTAATTTTATTTTTAAAGGTTCGAAACCAAGATTTACATTTTTTTTAATGTCAAAGTGGTTGGAGGGATTTTTCGATTTAAGATTTTAAAGAACATGTAAACAAACTTTTCTAGCTCCAAAAGTTCTAATACTAATTTTTATAATTAAAATAGGGTGATTAAAATATGTGCATTTAAAAAAAATAGATAATAATAAGGCGAGGGAAAATATAAATCCAAAACCTAATACCTCCCACAAAATAGTTGTTTGATGCATGTAGGTCACAAAAGTAACATTAAGTGTTTGCCGTGACCATAAATGAAAAGATTATATTAATGAGATTTTTTCAAAATGTTCAAATTTTGAAATTTTTATTTTGGAGTGTTCAAAGTTTGGTGTGATAGGCCAATCATTAGGCCCATCTTTAAAAAAAAAAAGAAAAAAAAGAAAAAAAGAACTTTTGATGCACCCATGATTGATTAATAAACATCACATTAAGTCTACCTATTTTTTGCATATATCTTGTGGATTTCAACCTTCGATTGGCATTTAGCTTCACATCCTTTTACAAATTCAATCCCTTAGTTCAACTTGCTCCATGTTCACATACCTTAACATCATTGGAAGGGGTGGAATCTTTGTAGTTCATGACCGAATTCTCAAAGTCCTTTGGACTTGGAAGGCGACAATCCAATCAAATGCATCATTGGAAAAACAAAAGTTTGCTTCAACACATAAATATGGTTATCAATAAAGTATCCGAAAATAGGGGTCTTGGTCCATCCCTAGTTTTGTTACGGAAAAATGAAAAGTTAGTATGAAATTAATAATATGGGAAAATACATTTATTAATTTAGCAAAAATGATCCTTAGAGGAGTTTCACTTTAGTTTTGGATTTATTTTACCTTTGTGCATTTGTGTGCTACTAAAATCAATCAAGTATTATTTCAACAAGATTATACAAATCTTTTAAACTAATATAAATAGTTTCATGAAATGGCATCCCATTTTTTTCAAATTATGGATACACTTTAAGTGGGGATGAAATAGGGTTTAAATAGTCAAATTAGGGCCCAAAGACAAAATGACTTTATTGATAACTTTATATGTCTTTTTTAGTTTTAAATATGGTCATTTCAATTTGTTGAAGGGCAAGTTTCACACCTAAGGTTAAGTATCCTTGACTGGACCCATTAGGAACATCACATTTTCATTTTATTGAACCCCATTGAACTTCAAAAAAATATAGAAAACACTTAAATAAAACTATTCTTTAGAATGTTTTTATGAGTACATTAGTGAGGTTGTGTGAACTTTGAAAATTTAGTGAATTTTAATTTTAATTTTAGTTTCATTAATCATTGCATTCAAAAAAAGTTCCAAAACCATCACAACTTGTTTACTATCCTTGAATGTTTTGATTAGGAATATAAGTTTGAAACTTGTTTTGGTTTATTTGTAGAATATGATTTCCAATTACACTTCAAATGGTATTTTATTTAGTTATTTAATTAAAAATATAAGTATATGTGTACAAATATTTGTTATGAATTGTTTAGGAATGTGATTATGAAATGACCTCAAGGCTTGCCACATGGGATTGGGGTAAAATTTTCAATACTACGCATTGTAGAAGATTTGAAAACCTTGGGTTAATTCATTAACTATATGCATTTGGGCAAAATGAATGTGTGAGCATTCTAAAGTGAGACTAGGACATGCTTAACAAATTGAATTCAAGGTGGTTAATGCACGCAAACCAAGAAACGGGATGACTAATACAAATTGGATTCAAAATATATTTGAAATTATGAATTTTGTTATTTTGTAAGCTCATAACTCTCTTATATGGATTTTAATTGAAAAACTTTCAAAGACATATTTGTAATCCTTGAAAAGATCTTTCTAATGGCATATCACAATGGAGGTGATTTGATCCTTTTGTTGGAATTTTTAGAGGTAGGAATTGAATTGGTAATTTGGTTCCCAACCATTCTTTTGATCATAACTTTTGTTTTAAATTTTCAAATGAAAAATGTAATTACAATTTAGATATCTTTAAAGAAGGCCCAACTTGCAAAAGATTTGGTCCCCTAAACCTTTTACAAATATTCAAAACACCATAAAATTCCAAACTTTTAAATGGGCATCCACTTTAAAGTGTTAGGACAAATGTTTTTACATTCTATCACACTTGTGGGAATGTGTTTCAAGACTTTTGAGACACTATCATAATTTCCTTCCCTTGTCATGCTTGAGCCTTGGTCACAAGTTCTAAATGAGGGTTCCACAATTGTAATCGTAAACACACATTTGTTGTAATCCCCATTTTTTAAAAATTTCAATAAACACTTAAGATCATGAAATACCTCGGTATGCAATGAATAAACATGAGAAAACATTCATGATTACAAAAAAATAAAACAAATGAGGCCATAAATATTATTTGATTAATTTTGTATCATTCCTTGAGGTTGTTCTTAGTGGGTCCACTTAAGGATATGTATGTTCATAAATGAAATATAAGAGTAGAATAAGTGTGGTTGTGATGAGACTTCTACCATAGTAGGCACTATTTTTGTTTATTTCTTCTTGATACCATGTAATTACTTAGGGCCTTATAACGATATGTGTGTTGGGAGTACATGTTCTTTGGCCTTTGAAATCAATCAATGCAAGGTTAAAATTAAATGTGTTAAAAAAATTATCACACGATCATGCAAAACAAAAGGTCGTCTTCATTGAGAATACCATGCTCCCATGAAAATAGTGCATTCCCTTCAAAAATAACAAGTTCCCAAAAATTTGAACATAAGTTACCACTTGCTGCGGCCTTTTTTACATGCATAATACTACCCACCAATTTTTTGGGCTAAACTAATTGTAATACTTCATTAAATGCACTTAAAGAAATAAGCCAAAACCTCACCTCAAATTTTATCTAGCCTTCATCTCCCCCACCTCCTAGGTGGCTTGGGAGAAATCAAGTACAACCAGGTATATATTTGCCTAACACTGATCTAAATGTCATAATGCAAAAGGTAAAGTGAAGAAAATTTTATTCTTTTCCTTTGCAAGGTTTAGTTTGTTTTGTAAATTAAGCCTAGTGTGACCCAACACCAACCACTACACCATCCATTCGAAACATGTTGTGAACTGTGATTCATTTGTGGATGAATTTAACATTACTTAGATAACTACCCATGTACGTGGGTAAGTATTAGATGTAAGCAAGTAAAAAATCTACCTGGTTAGGACATTTTCAAAGCAAACATGTGAACTCCCCTTGCAAACCCAAAGATGTAAGGGAGTTTGTAGGTTATAGGTGAGATTAAGGCAGGCCTCATAAAATTTGGCATTCTACAAAAAAAATTTGGCATTGGCCAAAAATAAAAACTCAAAGTTGCCAAAATTAAGTGGGTATAAGTAGTAGTAGTTGTAGTAGTAGTAGTAATAAT
>Ga0116227_10002595_pt1 | contig 40798 bp, 27 predicted proteins | sample S1TSphgellanicum_FD_89693 | JGI IMG/M metagenome (GOLD analysis project Ga0116227, IMG submission 89693) | Host-associated microbial communities from peat moss isolated from Minnesota, USA - S1T2_Fb - Sphagnum magellanicum MG | ecosystem: Host-associated > Plants > Peat moss > Unclassified...
CACCAACTCACCAAAGTCGGGCCTATTCATCTTGAGGAGGACTTCCAATTGTTCCGGGGTGAATAGGACCGAGCTCCTTTGTTCCTCCTCGCTTTCGGCTTCACCTTGGTCCTCCCGGGTCCTTGGTTCCTCCTCCCCAATAGATTCCGGCGAGGCTACTTAGTCCTCGACGGGCTCCTCCAACAAGGAATCTTGTGCTTGCTAACGGTTCTTCTTGGGTGCCATCCCAATGTCCCAAGGGTGGATCGAGCTCACTGGAGCTCTGATACCACGTGACACACTCCCAAGTCCCAGGTTGAACTCACTTGAGGGTCCAACTATGTGAAATTACAGAAAGTTAGGACTTGAGGGGCGCTCCCGACTTCCACCACTAAAAGGGGGTAGAGGGGCGTGCTAGAAGTCCCGGGATTAGACTAGGAAGATGGACTAGAAGATCAAGCTTGAATCTGCATCCAAAACCAACCACAAGAAGGTTAATTCGCATTCGGGAACACCCTTGGGTGTTGGGACAAGCCACGGGCACTTTTACACACAAGACTCACCACGGCCCGGACTCAAGGGAAGCCACCACCTTCCCCCATATAGTATTCTTTGCAGCTCTCCGCCGAGGCTACATCCAAATGGCTCTTTTTCTCAGGACTCCCAAGTTGGAGTCCCAAAACTGTCTCGGGTTGGAGTCTCAGGACTTTGGACGATGATAGCTCCTCGCCCCGAACTCGGATCGGGACGAGGTTTGAACCAAAGTCGTAGCTCTTGTCAAGAGCTTTCTAACGCCGTGTTGCACTCCTTGAGGCAACATCGGGAAGAGGTCGATTCCCGACTTTTAGTGGTCGGGAGTCAAACTGGCAATTTGACTCCCGGCCCTTCTTTTGCCCATAACTTGGGCTGCAGATGTCCAAATGGCTCATGCGAGGCCATTTTGGACATCTACACTTCGAGATCTTTCCAATGACATAAAAAGCGCACCAATGCGAGGATATTTGACCCCTCAAATCGTCTTCTGAGTTTTTGAAAGTCCCAGAGGACTCCAAGTCTCCCACTTTTGGGAGTGGGAATTGTATTCTTGCACTTTGCCCAAAGTGGGGTTGTGACATTACATGTTGAATTTGTTTCCAAGAGTGATATACTTTTATAGTCTAAACTTTGATTGATGCATTCTAATTTTGAATGGCAGCATATTGAAGGTCATTCACTTGTATGCAATGTTTTATTGTTCCTTGTACATGACTTTCAATTATTTAAAATCCTTTTTCATTATAATGGAAATGAAATCCAAAATTTGGGATATCATTTTTGCCAAATATCTGAAAATGTGACATCCATTTTTTAATCAATAGTATCATCTACTTGAATTAACCTATGCATTTTTATTGTTATTTTCTCCCATGATGTTCTTTTCAAACATACTATTCTGTTACTTCAAAAATGCATATCGGTTCAAAAAGCATTTTCTTTATACAAAATATACCTCTTCATGTACCATAGCCTTGAAAAACGATGTCTACAAAGACTTGTTAACTTCTCCTTCCAAGGTTTCCAGTTGTTGCCAAGTTCAAAAGTGTCTATAAACGAGTGAAAACACACTAAGGGTGAACCACCTTTCACCAAAAAGGTGATGTATAACGAATATTATAATACGCAGTAAGTTAAAATCTTGATGGTATTCTTTGGCTATCTTAAACACAAGCAAAAAAATTAAAATTTGCATGATAACACTTTGGAACTCAAAGTTTACTTTGAGTCAAACTTAATCTTGATCCAACAATTAAATGAAGAGGATTGGATAAAATTAATGTACATACAATATATAATTTACAGTTTTTCAATAGCCATAAGGCCTCATGTTTGTGGTTCATGAAACATTACTAAACAAAAGAAAATTGAAAAAATAACGCAATGCCAATTTGTAAAATTTCCTCCTTTTTGATATGGTAGTGGTTTTTTCCTTTTAAAAAATATTATTATGCATTTATTGTTCAAAAATGAGAAAACCACACATTTTTTGAATGAAATTTCTTCCAAAAACTTTAAATATCTAAATGGTCCTAAATTTAATTCATGTATATCAATATCATACAATATTAAAAAATTCACCCAAGAATTCCACTCACAACATTAGTTTTGAAATATATGTGCAATTTTTTCAAATTCTATGACAAATATTATTTTGTCATAAATATACTCCATACATTCAAATTTTTCATTGTTTGTTGGATCTTTTTAAATAATTGATTAGATTAAGTTTTAAGTTAATCAAATATACTTAAAACAAACAAAAATAATCCAAGATGTGAAGTCCATACATTACCAAAAAAAGTAATTGTAGAAAGATTATACTTGTGACTATAATTTTTGGGGGGCTTAGTCTGCTTATGTCTAAACTCTACTTCAAATATATTGAGTGAGCTAGGTTCCATTGGTGAGTCGTTGAGTTCGTTGGAACCCATTACGAATTGTGGTGTAAATATCGGGGTCATGTCTTCTGAGTCCATAGGGGCATATTCTTGAAATGGTGGGAGAGTATTCTCTATCTCCTATTCTGAATTTGTCACTACATCTTCTGTGTGTGGTGGTGAGTTTTCCTCTTCCTTTCGGCTTCTACTAATGCAACTGGCCAATACTAGGGAATCCAACAGTTTGTTGTAAGTGAGTATTAGTGTTTCATATTCATCGTCTTTAGCGTCAGAAGCGTTCTTCAAACAATTTCGTAGCAAGAATGATCTGTTTATTCTCCTTTCAACTTGAAATATGAACAAGTAATCACACTGCATGTGAAATCACATTCTATAATTTTGATTAGTTGGGTGTGTTGGCCATGGATTGTTTAAAGGAGGTTGTCATAAGCTATTCAAAAACTTAGGAAAAACATTTTTATCAATGTCCCATATATCTTATAATCATGCAAGTGGTTATAAGATGCCCAATACCCAACCTTTTCCTAGAACTCTACATTTATACTTTTCAGCTCTCTTCTATCTACTAAAGGGTAACCATCCAAATTCCTTAATGTTCAACAAGAGTGCCTTAAATAAGGATATCATGACATTGTGGAAATGAACAATTATATTCAGAATTCGTTTTCTTTGATTGTTACTTGGAAATTCACTAAAAGATTTTAAACTCTATTTGTGCAATGTTACAAAATTGTAAACATTTCCCAAAGTCCAAAATTTTATAAGGTTGCTTTGAGATTATTGTATTCAATGGCCTATTGGAAACTATCTACCTTTTTTTGAACCGTTTGGATGGGACTAAATACATTAAAACATTATAATTGGCAGAACAATTATGTTTCCTACTCGTGTCATGTGTGTTGTGTGTAACATGTAATTGTGATAAGTTCATTGGCACTTTGGCCTTATGTGGTTTCACACCATTTTTTGTTTACGTTCCTGTTCATGCCATGTGTCCAATTCATGCCCTCTGGGAACTATTATTCCTATATTTTTTCATTTGTCTCATCAGCCACAACATCATGTATATGATTTTGATTATCATTTACTGCTTTGATATGAAGTTTTTATTAACTATCTGTGATTTCATATTTTGAAAAAATATTCATCTTCACACATCCATTGAACTACGATTCAATGTAAAGAATAGGATTTTGGTTTTTCATTCAATTTTTGATTCATCATTTTTTTATGTTGTCATACACGTTTCATAGTTTTGTGGCCAGCCCTATCATCTAACGATTAACCAATTGTTTTAAGACTTTGTTCCTCAATTATTGTGGAACCTAGGAGTTGCATAAAGTTGTTGTCGTGGATTCATGAATCTTGTGGATAACAAATTTTCAAGTGTTAGCAAGTCTTTTTTTGACAAATCGTTCAATAAGCTTGTGAAAAAATGCTTTGGAATTGGCTTTTTAAAACTCACACATTCTTTGAAGAAGTCCATTACATGTGTAAACATTTCCAAATTGTAGTCCTCCATATCATCCTTGGAAATGTTTACACTTTGTCTCATTATAGAAAGATTATATTTGTCAATTTTCACATTTGCCCATCGCCATGCCACCCATTCCATTGTTTTGTCAATTACTCCCTTCCATTCTCTTCCCCATGTTCTAATCTTGAGAAAATACCTAAAGGGGTTTAGCCTAGTATTATCTCTTGGATATTCCAACAATTTTTTTGTCATCTCACAAATTCTTTCTAGTATGCTTGAGATTAACATGTGTTCAATCATAGATTCCAAGGTGTTTGGTGTGATAGTTGGTGACAATTTTCTTTTTGCCATTGGAGCAGATAGGTTTTACAATTGTAAACACACAATTGAATAATGCAAATTGAGGTATTTTGCATGCAAATTAGTAGTAGAATGAAAAAGAATGCAATTTCATTGTGCAAGTTGCCAAGGGGTTGAGAGTGAATGAAAATAAAAAAGAGTTTAAAGTGGTAAAGTGTCATGGGGTACATGATATTGTTTCAATTCCTAATGGTCACATACCTCTATATGGTGGACGGGTACTATTTGAATTGGCACATATCCTTTGGGGGATCAACAAGTTTATGTGCCTTTGAACTTGATGTAATCTCAAATTTTATATGGTTTGGATGCTGCAAAGCTAAAATATGAAATCCTAGTTCAAGTATAACTTGAGCATTTCATGTGACGGATTGTTCACAATAAACCAACATAAATTTCTTGTATCATGTTTCTTTTGTTTAGTTTTTTGCAAAACAAAACTTGTTGTGAATGTTCATGAAAACATTCATCCATTGTCATTTTTCAGCCCCATTTTCATCCACAAATATCGTTCATCCATGAGACATGGAAAAATATTCTTCCACATCACCAAATATTTTATCCTAGGTGTGACAAAATATTCTTTAAATATCCTATTCACATTGGAAGAATATTCAAAAAAAGATTCAATCTTACTCCCTTGTTCATGCTAACTTGCTCATGCTCATGTTTGCAAGCTCATGAAATAGCATCCATGTAACTTGACCTTTAAATTTCCAAATGAATAATGCAATGTCATTTTTTTGTATTTATGATTCAAGAATTTTTTAACAATATAGAAAAGGCTAGATTCATGGACAAAGTTTGTTATTTACACCTTTGTCCCAAATATTCAAAACACCCATGTTTTCAAAGTGGGAATCCATGTGAGAGTGTTGGGATTCACTTCTTTGCATCCTCTTATGAAAGTGTGTTTGAATCCAAGACAATATTCTAGATTATTCCCTTTGTCATGTTTTAGCCTTGATTGTAAGCCTTGGAACTTAGATTTTTAACAAGAATTGTTTACAAACATTAACAAGTTTAAAAGTTATTGATTTAAAACAACAAACACATTTATTAACTAGTTGTAAAACCCTACGAAGTTGAAGAAAGACAAGTACATTTAATATTCTCAATTTGTGATCAATAGATCTAAGGATATCATTATCAAAATGTGGTGTGGGGAGCAATACCAAATTTGTTAATTTAATGGCCCATACTACTTTTGGAAAATGTTTGAAAGAATATTGACTCTAGACCCTATCATATATATGATATATATTGAGTGTTAACCATAATTATAACACACATTTTTTGGTGAAAATAACACTAGTTTAATAAGGGTGTGAGTTTTTGTCTCTACTTGATTTGGAATTAAGGCTCTTTTAAATTGGATCAAAGTTATTACCTCCAAACTTTAAATTAGTTTTACTAAGATCAAACAACAAACAAGCTCAAGCCATTTATTCAAGGTCTAACATTCAACCTTGCCCTCCTAAATTAAAAGCTTTTAGGTTGAGATCTCTCTTAACCCAAAAGCTTCTTCAAACTTTGGTCCACAACCCCTGCACATTATGGTGCAATAGTCACAAATTCATTGTAACTTCAAACATTTTTCCATCCTCGCACCTCAATTGTTATCCACTTCAACACATACATACTAACAAGCTCCACATGGTACCACAACCATTCTAACTCCCACGTATTCCACATGCCCATGACCACCCTCTTTGTATCTTTATTTCAACCAACCAAAATTCCAAGTACAAGACTTTACTTCAACCCAAATTTTTAAATGCCAAAACTCAAAATAAGCTTTATAATTGTCCAAACATTTTCCCTTCTCATCCCTCTTTATTTTTTCAAAGATATAAACTTAGAATTCAAATTTCGAAAACAAGTGGCAAGTGTAGATTCTACTCAAAATTGTTCTCTACATATTAACAAACAATACAACTTATACTTTTAATAATACTTATAGCACATTCATTCTATTATTTTAATCCCTTCAAGTTCTCCTACATTGACACATTTTTTGTCATTATTGTACTATTTTATTATTTCACAAATTTTGGATTATTCTTGACAATCAGAATCTATGATTAGATTTCAATGATTGTAGTTTAAAAAAACACAACAATTTCCTCATCAATATTCTACTATTATCTTTACTTAGAATTAAACATATCAAACATCTTTATTATAAAGTGTAGAAATCATAAATGAAAAATAGGAAAATCTATAGTTCTTAACCCAACAAAACTCTAAGCTACATATTGTGTTTTTATTCTACTCTTCAACAACTTGTTGCCTACTTTAGGTACCTTTTGCTGCTCCCCCCCCCTTTGTTGCTTCATTGCCTTGTTGATTCATGGCTTGTTAATTCGCTACTTTGTTTCCTTGTGCCTTATGTATTAGTAGGTACACATGTAACCCCCCCCACCACCCAACATCTTTCTTTTATAGGTGGAAGAGCTTAGAGCTTGGAGCAACAAATTTTAACCAAAGAAAGGTAAGGTTTTTTTCCTAATTTTGAGGTTTCTTTTCAATATATATATATATATATATTGCTTTTGTTTTTTCTTTTCTATAAGTATATTGTTTTCTATTTTATGTTTGTTTTATTTGTTTAAGTTCGATTATTGGTTTTGTTTAGAAATCTATTTTTTCCTTTTGTTTGTTTATGTGCAAAAGTAAAACACAAATAATTTTTGGTAAGAAATTACCTTTATACCTTTTTATCATGATGAAAGAGTGAGTGAGTGATTTTTTAAAAAAACATTTACACCTTAGATGGGCCATTGTTTGTAAATGTTTATTTTTACTATAAACCCTTAAAACCATTATTTCTGAATGTTTTTCATTTTTTTTGTTTTCTTTCTTTTTTTCTTGTTTGTGAATATAATTTAATTTCCTTATTGTACATAAATGGTTGTAAATTTGGTTTCTACATTAGTTTTGGACATACTTTTGTGAAAATTGTCAATGGAACAATCCTTTGCAAATGAAAATATAATCAGTGGTAACAATGACACAATTGAAATATGTATGAATGATGTAATTCTAAAAGAAAAATTAGACGAAAACCCAAGTGTGCACCCAAAAACAAATAGGAATCCAAAAAATAACACTAAATAATTAATAAAGATAAACCCCAAAAGTTACATGCTAAAAATATTAGAAATTGCATAGAAGAAATTCTTTATGTTAGGGTTTTTTTTGTGGTAATGACAATGCAAAATTTGATCTTGAAAATACTCAAATAATGCAAAGGATATCAAAATCCTATAATTGGAATAAATCCAAGAACTCAAGCAAGGAAAGGATTAATTTCTTATTACAAGACAAATGGAATAAACTTTCTTTAAAAATTTGGATGTCTAATACACTTTTATTGCAAAGAGGTTTGAAGAAGAAATGAACAATGTGTTGAAAATAACTAAAGAAAGATAACCATAAAAAAAAGCAAATTTATCGAAATGGGTAATTTCTAAATTATTTTCTATGAAAGATTCTTTTAGAAAGGAGGATGTGTCATAGAAAGAGTTCCTAGAGGACCTTGGTCTTTTGATTATCAAAAATAACTTACCAATTTAGTTTGTAGAATGTATCTAATTGAGGCAGTTGGTTCTACATTTATGTCCAAAATTAAAATTTCCTTCTAGAAGGCAGTTTTCACAAGAGATATTGTCAAGGTTACATTATGAAAAAAATGGTGTTTTGTGACTAGCTTCACAACTCAATTTTTGAATTACAAAAGACACTTGCAACTCATTGTATTTATATGCCATGAGTGCTAACTAATAAGTTGTATGAGTTGCAAAGTTGAAATTCACCGTATATATGGTGCAATTCATTACAACTCAATTGTAACTCTGTCAAAACAGTTCATTTTCAACTACTATGCAATTCCATTATAATTGCACCCATGATGTCATGCTGACATCATTAATTATCATCCATCTATTAAAATGTAACATGTGGCACTATGAAATTTTTTTGACCTAAAAATTATTTTCTTTCGAAATATTGATTTTCATCGTTCATTATGATTGTTAATGATTATTCAAAATTATGACGTGGAACAATAAAAAATGTCACATGGCATATTAATTATATTTTAGAATATATATGTATACCTATTTTAATAACTAGGTAGGTCGTACATAACCATAGGTTGGTAGGTTGGTAGGTCTTAAAACCTACATACCTATGTATTTACTTAGGACCTACCTACCTAGGGTCACATGTAGGTAGAAAAATAGAAGAATAGTTTTGAAATTATTTTTTTAATTTTAAGTTTTGCCTTTAGATTAAGCTTTTTTGAATTCATCCCAAAATGGTACTTGTATTTTAATGTGAGAATATGAGAAAACAAACTTTTTTTAATATAGTTTGTAACATGGGATTTGAAAACAAAACATATAATACACACTACACTAATTCCTTGTTTGATGATGTCTTTGCATGCATGTTCTTATTTTTACATTGTTTTCTAATAGCAAATTGTAGCTTTGCAATATGTCTTAACTATTTAGGTACGTGGTATTACTAATAACTTTGTAGACAAAAACCAAGCAGCAATGTCAAACTTAATTCTCATCAAAAGCATTGCTAACATTCCTTTTCCTTTACATTTCAAAGATGATTTCTAAAGCTTGAGGTAATGCTCCCATAACATTTTAAATCACTCAAAATGAAACACATATGATGAAGATATAAATAACTAATGAATATATATCTTTATTAAACTATAAGTAGTTGTATTATAGTCATAACATAGTTGTATAATACTACTTTTAGTAGTGGCGCACTAGTAGTTAAGCTAATTGTATCCATGGGAATCATAATTGAAAACTAGTTGCAAATGTGTTTTATAATGGGTGGTGGAAATGTGGACATGTGGCATGATTACACATATGTACATTTACCTAGTTGCAACATAGTTGTTGCTTTAATGGCACATTTACAATAGTTCTAAAGTAGTTGCCAAATGTAACTACAATGCAATTCTTGAAAAAATCAAACAGGGTTGACTACATATGTATGTATGATGAATATAAATTACCATATAGAAAACTCATTTTCAACTCACTTGCAACTATAATACAACTAACTGATTTTCTAACATGGTAATTTATTTATTAATGTACCATATTTCTAAAGGGATAGTTGCACATTTGTTGTAATACCCAATATATAATTGCACAATAGTTGTATATGAGTTGTTTTTTGAGTTTTTTAGTTGTGGGTAGTGTGGTTTTGATAGATGCGATTTCTCATTATGTTAATGGAGAAGACAATTAAAATGTATGTTTTTCCTACATAGGTAGAATGTCATTTTACAACCATTAGTTTTGACGTGTGGATGTCCAAAGGAGCTTATAATGTGTTTGCATTAGTTATTAATTTTTTGGGCAATGATTGGTAACCAAAGCATGTGACAATTGGCTTATTCAAGGTGATAGAAACTATAGGTCAAACCTTAACGAGAAATTTGATAGAGTTGTTGGAGAAATATGGTTAAGAAAGCTTTTAGGGCACTTGCTTTGGACTTTTTTTTTCAAAGGCATGTCAATATGACACACTGTAGAGTAAAATGTCTATAATAATTTGAAGTATGTTTCCATTAAGTATGATCAAGCATATTTGTAAAAATGCATGACTTAGCCCAAGAAGTCTAGAAAGGGTAAACAAAAATGGAATAATGTGTGTGTTGAAATTGGAATTGACCCAAAAATTGAACACTCTAATGAAAACCAAGTGTAATCTTCTAATTTGTAGTATTATTTTTTAATTGTTTATAATTTATGAACTTCTAAATTGGATAAGATAACAAAACATTTTTATTATTGGTTGTTTTGTAGGTTTGCTAACAAGATCACTATGTTTCAAGAAGCTTTACAATTTTGTTTTGCCATTGTGCTTAATTATAGCAAACAAATTGCTATGATAGTCATTGGTCAAATGCCTCCACCTTTAACTTGGTAAATTTCTCAAATTATTGTGAATTGTTTTTCTTCAATTGTTTCTGCATGTGTTCGTAACCAATCTTGTGGACATTGGCTTCTTAATGATGCTTTACACTTTGCCATTTCCATGAATTTGAAACTAAAGGAAGAAAATCAAGTTGTTCCTTCATTTGAAAGCTTTAATGGATGATGATTCAATTGTTCTTAATGAATTGTCTTTACTGGCTTGTAAAATTGAAAGGGAGGTAATTAATGTGTTGGATTTTTTCCTTTCATTCTTAAGGAAATATGACAATAGAAAAGCCCATAATATGGTCTCTTTGATGTGAGATCCTAGGTTTAAGAGTCTTTGTACAATACCTTGATTTGTTGGAAGGGAGCAAGGTGTTGCTCTTGTTGAAGAAAATGATAGGAAATCCTTATATCCTATGTTGATCAAATGTCGTGAGCATTTGCATCCTTTGGTAAGGTCAAATATATATATATTTGTTAACCAAAATATTTTTTATTAAGATTACAGTTTGGATACTTTTGAACAAATTACAAGCACAAATGAACTAATAGAAAAGTTTGTCAAAAAGGAGTTGCTGATTTTTAGGAGGTTTCAATTGGATGTTAAGGACATCAAATGTCTTCTTCAATAAAGCATGAAGCAATTTTTCCTATAGTTGGATTTTCAACCCAACAAAATTGAAACAAAAAGGATTTTTTCTTTGGTTGGAATATTTATGAACCTTAAGAGACATCATTTGTGGATTGAAAATTTAGAAAAAATTGATATTTCTTAATAAAACTTGCCTAATGATCCTATAAGAAGATGTAAATGTCCATTTAACTTAATCAAATTCTTTGAAAGGGATATAGATTTTTAAAAGGAATTAAAAGAGTTTGAAAACGAGTTTGAAAAGGATAAAGTTGTTGAAGTGTAAAAGGCTCAATAAAAAAAAATTTGGTTTTTTTTTTAAAAAATGTAACATTGCTTATATGCTTTTCATTATTAAAAATTGAGTAAAATAAATTTTTTAATTTTTAATTTTAATATTTTGGGAAATTTTAATAAATAATGTCTAGTTTGTGAAAACCACCAAGAAATACCTAGTTGCTTTCAAATTTTTGAGAATTGACATTGTGAAACCCAACTTACATTTTTAAAAATATTGATACCTTTGCTTTGTGTATAAATTTTAGAGAAAAAAAATGAAACCCAAACCCCTTGTAAATTATTTTATGAAACCTGAATCTAGTGAATATCATAAAATTGTGATATTCACCCAACAATAATGTTGACCTCCTCCTTTCCTATTCCCCTTCTCCCCCACCCCTCTTTCTCTTCTACAACCACAAACGCACAATTTAATGTGCACCATGCTTCTTCAAAGTTGCCAAAATCTTCTACTCATATTTCCTCTTGCTAAACTTTTGTTCTTCATTTTTAAACTTTCCCCCTTTTCTGAAAAGAATGTCACATCGCCTCATGAAATCCAACCCCTTTTCATGTTCCCTTTTTTCCCTCCAAGTGCACTCCATTTCTATCCTCACATCACCACGGACTTTTCAAAAATCACTTTCATCAAAGCATGAAAATGCAAAACCCCTTTCAAATGTTTGAGGAAGCTTTTTGAAGAAGTTATCCCCACATTGCCACATGTCAATTCCTCATTCCTATGTTCTATCAATGTTTGGTTCCCATGCATTATTAATGTATAATTCCTTATTACTATCAATATCTAGGTGTTATTGTTGTCTAATCACTTTCAATGTCTAGCCATTATTGATGGTTGTATTTTTTGCATAGAATTAGTAAATAGTTGTTAACTTGTGGGATGAAAGGAAGTACTCAGATCATCACTGAGATGATAACCTAATGATCAAAGGATTAGACGTTGAATTTAGGAAAATGACAAGGATGTGTTAGTTGGTGTGTTTGCTTTTAGTGTTGTGGATATTGTGTGTGTTTGTTGTAGGTAAATTGGCTCAGGAGTTCTATGGTGAAAGCTTGCTTTGTAAAAGTTGTGAATGGCGGTGATGATGGAATCATTTTGGACACTCTTCATATTTTTTGGCTATGGCAAGCACAATGAAGGAAGTGGAGAGCAACATTAATGAAGAGGTGAATGACACAAGTGTTTAAAAGGAGGAGCTCTTTTTAGAAACTAAGTATATGGTTTCTGTGTGTTGTTTTTAGGGAGGGCTTTTTTTTACTTTGGCTACTTGGTAGAAAAGGTGCATAAGAGCGCACATATTTAGCAAGTGTTTGGCTTGATGGGAGGAATGCCCTCAATTGGTGTTTTCAAGTAGACTCCGACTCCTAATATTTTTTTGTTACGTATAAGAATTAAGTTTAGGAGCCTCCAGACTTAGGAGCATGAATACAATTATAGAGATGTTGGAAGTGATGAAGGTCAATAGGGGACTACATTGGTTAATCTGAATGAATCTACAAATGTTCAAGGGAATTCTATGCGAAGGGTGGTCGAAAATTTTGAGACCCAAGTAATTGGGAACTCTAGGGTATGGGTGTTACAATGTCTTGAATGGGTAGATCTAAGGACTTTAATCATGTTGGGGCATCACTTGATCTCTGTCTAATTTTTGAGAAAATTTGTGGGAAAATCTATGGGTTAGAAGAATTCAGCTGATTCAAAGTAAGACCATGATCATGGCCTGTTGAGAGGATCCGAAACATTTTAATCCAAATATTTCTACACTTATTTGTGCTTTGGGGTGATCTTGTTTGTTGAATTAGGTCCGAGTAATCAAGGAGGCTATAAATTCATTAGGAAATTCACAAACAACGAAGGTTTGCATTGTATTGGTTTACAACAGTAACACAAAAGGAGAAATACCAACATCAAAATAGAATGATGGACAATGGTCAATCAAATGTGTATGAAGTTGGGGATTTTCTTGTAATTATTTCTTTTTGGTATCAAAATAGTACTTTCCAAGAAATTGGGTTTGTTCATTAGCAGTGTGGATGTTCTAAAAGATTGGGTTTGTTCATTAGCAATTTGGATGTTCTGAAAGATTAGGTTTGTTCATTAGCAATGTGGATGTTCTGAGAAATTGGGTTTGTTCATTAGCAATGTGGATGATATTGATTGAGTGATGTGTAGACTAGGAGACAAACCATTTGCACCATTATGGACTAGGACAAAAGGCATCAATTGAGGGAAGCTCAATGTAAAGATGAGATACTGGCCATAAGTGAGTTTGATTTTCCATTTTTTAGGTTTGATATTCTACTTGGGGAAGGAGTAGTTATTTTCAAGTTGTAGGGTTTCAAGGTGGTGAACATAATTGGGTTCAATCCAAACTTAGCAAAGGTAGGTGAGCTTGCATTGCTTATTACCCACACTAAAATGTATAAGAGAGTTCAAATTTTGCAAAGAACTAAAGATGGAATGGGAGGCTAAACCACTATTGCCCGACATTAACACAAATATTATTTTTCCTCTATTTTCATCCAATCTATTGAAAATTGAAATCTTTGAAGAGTTGATTCAATATTAAGATAAGGGATTTGTGGTTCCCTATTATTGCAGTTTCACCTTTTCATCGAGTTAAGTTTTTCTTCCTGGGAATATATACATTATTTGCTATTGGTGACAAAGTGGTTAGGAGTAGAATCCAAGGCTTTAATATGGAGACTGCAAAGAAATGTTAATGGAGGATGGTTGTGGAATTCTAAACATGAAGAAAAGGTCTAGTGTGAATGACACCAACTATTAGCTGGCTCATACACAATGATCAATGATGACCCCAACTAAGAGTTGGAATTATACTAAAAAAAATTGATGTTGAAGTTCATGATGGATGGCAATAGCCAAGCCATTGGGGAGTATCTATATTTTAGATAACGTCCCTAAACCTTCTCTATTTGATTTTGAAATATCTAGTTTTGAGGTTGGGAAACTTACTCTAGGTTAAGAGACATTTGTGTTCTGGGATCAACAGAGACTAAACAACATTATGTTAGATTCTATATGCAAGGGATGGAGGACATGTTTAGGGCAAGAAATAAGACAATTAGAATTGAACCTTCTAGAGTAATTTCCAAAATGATAAGTGGGAGCTTTGATGCAGAAACTAAATAGCTTAAGAGCCAATTAGAATGCATTGATTTTGCTATGGGTGTTGACCAAGAAGGAGCTTCTTTTGATCTCCATTTGCAGTAAGATTAGAAGTAGTAACAGAGTGAGTGATTACCTCAAGATGACAAGCCCCAAAGGTATGGATGAGCTTTTTTAAAGTCAAAATTTTGAAGATGTGCATGATTGGGTTGAATGATTGAAGATGGCAATTGAGGTGAAGGGTATTGAAAAATTGAATTGTTTTAGATTGGCAGGTTCAATCTTAGGGGAAAATCCAAGGAATGGTTCAAAAAGCTTGTTGCAGCTCCTATGGACTAGTAGGCCATGAAAGCAGTTATGATGTTGAAGTATGGCACAATTGATAAGGAAGAAGTCAAATCCAAGTTGGATCTAATTAAGCAAGAACCCAAGCAATGGGTTTAGACATATTATGATTAGATGGAAAAGCTATTTACAAGAGGCAAACTTGAGAATGCCGAACAGTGTAGGAGATTTTTGTCCCATTTGAAACTTGAAATTAAAAAATTATGTGATGCAAGATCATGCCAACATGGATGCTCTGCTTAATGCTACATTGGAAGCTGAACAGATGTTGGCAAAACTTGGTGAAGCACCATTTGAAATGTTGAAGGAAGAATAAGAAAAAAATATGATTGTTGGAAAAATTGTGGTGGAAAAACAAATGCAATTGTTGAATGAGTCTTTGATTAATTTATTGAAGAAGCAAACAAAGATTCAAACCAAATCCGGGTCAACTTTTATGGCTTCTACAAGTTTCAATGGATGCCATATTTGTAAAGCAAAAAACTATCTCGCCACTAAATGTCCAAAATACACTACCACCAGACCAAAGTGTCTAAAATGTGGGGGGTTACATAGGACAAAAAATTGTGGGTTGAGGCGTGGATTTTGTGGAGGTCTAAGGCATACTAAAGAACGTTGTTGGAAGAAAAAGGATCCTAAAACAAGTGTAACTACAACTAACTACCTAGAAGTGCTAGTAGATGATGATAAAACAATTGAGAACCAATTGGATAAAATTTGTGGAAGTTATCATGACCTATTTTCACACATTAGGGTACCAAGGTGAAGGATTCATATGGAAGCAAACATAGGAGAATAGGAAGGTATTGATGTGGCAGAAGGTTTGGCTCGAAGGAAAAATGCAAGAATCGGTTTGGAAAAGGAGTTGTGACGCATTCTTACACACCCTTAACATGAAGATATGCACTCACAAACCCGCTTGGAAGTGAAACTACTATGTAGTTGTAGTCTAACAAGTAAGGTGGTTCAAGGTAAGTAATGGAATTCACTAAGGATCTAATGCGTTGTGTCCAACATCTACACATCACATACTAACCTAACATGCATTGGATTTTTGAAATGCTAATCTAAAAAGGAGCCATGTTACAAAATCTCATAAGTTTTCATTTTTATTTTTTATTTTTTGATCAAGAGTTAAGCTTTGAACTAGAAACCATTTTGCTTAGATTGAAGGAAAAAAATAGACAATTCAACCCCCCCAACTTCCAACAAGTGTAGCTCCTTTATAGCAATTCCAATGATGTTGAAATTTGAGGAGAACCTTTTACACCTCTCAAACTAAAACTAATTTAAATTTGACACAAATCCAACGGTGGATTTGGGAGGAACCATTTATTGAAATAAAAATCCAGATGCTTTGTCATGGAAATCCTTCCATGAACTCCACTACAACACCCTCTACTTCCAACCAGTGTAGCTCCCTTACAGCAATTCCGATGATGCTGAAATTTGAAGAGAACCTTCTACACCTTCCAAACTAAAATTAGTTTCATTTTAACACAAATCCAACGGTGGATTTGGTAGGAACAACTAATTGAACCAAAAAATTCAGAGGCTTTGCTACAAGTACTTGTTACACACAACTTCCTCCCATGTTTGATTCTTGCACACACCTTTTCCATGAACTCCTCTCCACACATAAGAACTAAAAAATTCTTCCTCGCACTTCCTCCTCCTCTTTCTTTCTTTCTCACATACACCCAATTCCCTCTCCCTTGGTAAGCCTCCATGACTTTCCTTGAGCTTGTTCCCCTTGTCCAATGAAAGCTTTGAAATCCTTTGCTCCAATCAATGGCCTCTTCATCTTTCTAGAGCCAATGAGAATTGAGAATAAATTGTCATCAAATTGAGTTTAGGATGAGAATTCTTGGGCCCAATGAGACACAAGAAATATTCCATCCTCCAATCAAATAGGATGACAATCTTCAGGACTAATGGGATTGGAGGATTCATCCCTTCCTTTATCTTGGATATCTTGATGAGGTCTCCTGAGCTTGATCCTTATCCTTTCCGTCCGTTGACCTTCACATCCTACTTCTTCATCTTAATTACTTCAAGTAACTAACTACTAGGATACTTTATCGGTAGTAACAAGTAACGTCCTTGAATTCTTACTTGACTAATTCAATGGTTGAACTAACATCCCCGTGTACCATTTACTCTTTTAATATCCCCTACCTATTTATTTTACCATGCACTAGTTAACTATGTAGTACATAGTAAATTGGAAGTAAAATTTGCATCACAAAAAACCCCCACATATTTCTAGATCCGCCGTTGAAATTAGGGTTTGATGAATCCATTAGATCTAGGATGTTCGAGTTTTCATGAAGTTGTGCCGTCACTCCCACGCCTACCCTGATTTGTTAAATAAAAAGGCCTCGACCCCTTCTGAACGCAAGTACCATGTTGTTTGTACTACCTTCTTGGTTTTTGTTGATGCAGGTGAGAACTAGTCATGGCGGATGATGTCGCTACACCTTCGAATCCTCCAGTTGCACCAGTAGAACAGGAAGAGTTTGAAGAAGCACCGCTCGACGTGATTGTTTTTTAATGGTCGCGCGAAGAAGAACTGCCTAGGCGAGTGGTGCGCACTCGAGTCGATCGTTCGGCATGGGATCGTCGATTGTCTCCTAACCCACATGCTTTAACAATATATTTAAAATTAGTTCCTGCTCGTGGAGCCGCGCCAAAAAGGTTTGAAGAGTGTCAATGCGAAGATGATGATGTTCATCTCCATTGTCGAACGTGGGTTCTCGGTGATGGCCATTATTGCTGGCTACGAGGGCCAATCAACCCCCTTCCCATGGAGCACCGAGCCGAATACCTCGCTTGCACCATTCGTCGCATTCTAGACTTTTTGCAATTGTGATCTATCCTTTAAGTCGGTTATAAAGTTATAATTCACCTGAAGCTACTCAGGCGAAAATGTTATTACTTAAGTTTGATTTGATTCTATTTAAAATTCTGATAAAAATGAAACTAAATAAAGATGTATTAGGACTACATCCTAAAAATCTTACAAGTACATCATTAGTGCTTGAAGATTTTTCTATAGACTAACTTAACCTTGTCATGGCAAAATGCTATTGTTAATTATGGGCTTGTATTCCCTATATATCAATAAATCACATCTAATTATACATCCCCTTTCCCTTCTCTGCAACATAAAAAGGATAATGTACTTTAAAAGGGTTACTAAGTGCTTAACTGATTAAGCGCTACATCAATTGAAATAAAGAAGTACTATATGCCTAGAAATATCACAAAAGCTGATTCAACTATTAATAATCACTACTTGGAAGCTTATAAGCATTCAAATCATTAGTACTAAGGAAAATTACGGAACGAAAGCTTAACTAATTGTTGAACTATAATCCATGGCTCACAAGAATCTATAGTCAAATCTAAAATTATGACACACTTTATCAAAAGTGAGATATCTCTTACACCTATGGAGACCATCTTAGCCATTCCAGGAAAATTGGAGTATCTGGAAGGGTTGGTCAAATTGGCAAGGAGGCGTAAAAATGAAGAACACATGACTGTTCCAACAAATTCAATGGCTTAACAATTACCCATTATATGTCATATTAACATCAACAAAAACCACAAGAATAATACACTACACATGTTGGTAGGAATCAACAACTACATTGTGGAAAGGCTGGTCAATATTAGGGTGTCAATGTCTGTGTTAGCAGTTGCTGTAATAAAGGAGTTAGGAATCATGCATTTGGTAACTAGATTTGAATCCTATAAAACCGCCTTAGGTGTGGTGACACAAGCACTTGAAAGGATTGGGTGAAAGCACACTAGGGTGGAATACTTTCCAACATATGTGTAGTCCATATTAGTGTAAAAATAAAAATCCATTTTACATTATAGCTGAATATATTATAGTACACAAGTCATATGGCAAGGTTAGACAATTTTTTTTACTTTTAAACTTTATCAATTGTAGATAATTGTGTCAAAAATTTACATTTAAAAAATGAGAATTGGAATTATTAATTCAAATTAATAAAATAAAAATAAAAATATTCATATTTTTATTGTATATCTCAATTTATGGTTTCAAAATCTTTCAAAATTATCTTCCTTTGTATCAATGGCATCACACTACTTTTTATGCTTTAAAAAATCATTCAATTAAGCATTTTAGTAAATATAATGAGTCCATAATCATATGATATGGATTGTGATGCATGGTTTTTGACATTTCAAAAGTCAAATATGTTATGGTGACTCAAAATCTATTCATGAAATTCATACAAGGTGATCATATCACATGTAATATTATTTTTTGAGTCCTTTTCACATATTATCCATTTTGTTCCATGACCCATGATTGATAATCTAACAAATTGTGATAAGATTATGTACTCCACCTTAGTGTGTTTTCACCTTATTAAAGGTTTACCTATCTAGATTGGAGAAACTAGTTGTAGCATGTTGTTTATGGTTGTTGACACATACAACTACAATGTGCTATTGGGACTTGATTTTTTAATCAAAATTGGTGCAATTGTGGACATTGAGAGAGACTTGATTCATGTCTTACAAGGTCTTGGTTCTGATGTGCAAGTACTTCCACTTAACATGGTTAATATGCTGTAGTTGGTTGTGGAACAATCAAACCATTCTAAAAGATCCACCAACTAAGTAATTCTTGAGTTTTCCCATTTGAACATAGTTGACAAGATGGAACAAATGGAGCCAATTTAGGATTTTGGAAGCTGGGAAAAAACAAAGGAGAGGGTCTTAGATGAAAACCAATTCGAAGATGACTTTGAATCTAAATCTAGCTCAGATGAAGAGGCAATGGCTAACCTAATGATAAGAAACAAAAGGCTACAACTGATTATGTAAGAAAAACATGAACATATTGCAAAACTTGGAAATCACAGATTAAATGACCTATTTAGGTCCGAGGCTCTTCATAATTAGTACATAAATTTGGTTATGGAAGAACATGTTAATGAATTCATGAATGAACCAATCCTTGAAGAGGATGACTATGAGGACTGGTTGAAGTGGGCGACCCATAAATAATAGTAAAACATGTGTGAGTTTGAAGGATCCAAGGACATGGAAATACCATCTATGTTCCAATTGGGAGATGTCAATAATGAGCAACAAGGTATCAAATCTAATCCTAACAATGTTGGTGAAGGAGAATGGGAGTAGATAAAGAGATTAATCAAGGTGGATCTTGATCTGCATCAAGACAAGGGCAGTGAACACTGACAAGTTCTAAAGACTTATATAGACGTATTTGCATGGCACGAAGGGGATTTAAACTATTGTGTTGTTGGTGAGCATATGATTAATACCCAAGGTCTACCACCCTATCATACTAGCCCCAACATGTTGTCCTTTTGGGAGGAAGTAGAGGTGAATTAACAAATCCAAGCATTGGTAAAGCTGGGAAAAATGCAAGCCAGTTTGTTAGAATATGCCTACAAAGTCACATTGCTTGTGAAAAAGGATGGTAACAAGCGTTTTTATGCTAACTATTAACCATTGAACACTCAAACTTGGAGGGATGCATACCCTATGCCATTAATTGATGATGTTTTGAACCAAATGGGCTTTGTAGAATGGTTCACAACTTTGGGTTTGTAGAGTGGTTTTTGGCAGATTAGGATGAACTCTAATGATGTAAAGAAGACAACTATTCATCACCAAAACATGCCTATATGAATGGCTTGTAATGCATCTGGGTTAAAAAATGCAACTAGCACTTTCTCAAGGACAATGATGAACATTTTTTTGGAATGGTTACAACAATTTATGAAGGTTTTTGTGGATGACCTTAATATCCACAACATCACCTGGGAAGATCATATCAACCCTATCTGTATGGTGTTACAACGTCTTAAGGATGTAAATTTAAAGTTTAATCCCAATAAATGTGCGTTCTCTACCAAAAAATCAGTTTTTGGGACATGTGGTTGGGAATGTAGGCATTCGACCTAACCCAAACAAGGTTAAAACTATAGTAGAATTTCCTATCCCCAGAACAATAACCAACATACGAACATTTAGGATTGACATCTACTTCGCAATTACATCTGAAGTTATGCAAATATTGCTACCCCCCTATTTGAGATGATGAAGAGGCATGCAACATTTTAGTGGACCACAAATTGTCAAAAAACATTTTATCAACTCAAGCAAGCATTGGTTTCAACTCCAGTCTTTGCAAGGCCGGACTTCTGTAAAACATTTATTCTAGATGTTGACTGGTTTGCAAAAGGAATTGGTGTTATATTATTTCAAAAGGATGGAAGGAGGGAGTGTGTCATTGCTTACGCCAATAAAGGGTTGTCCACTGACCAATGAATATTCTACCTTATGGAAGGGGAATGTTATGTCCTAATCTACGAGGTGATGCATTTTCGCCAATTTCTACATCGGAATTACTTTACATTAAGGATGAATCACAAACCATTATAATGGCTTGCAACAATGTTTGATGCCTATGGTTGGAAGGGTGTTGGATAGATATGTTGTACGACTTTAATTTTAAAGTCATTGGTCAGGATTTAAGCATTCCAATGTATATGCTTTTGGTCATAACCCAATAGGTAATGCAAAGTTTGATGAGGATTTCTCTGCAAAAATCCAAGATGTCAGGCTCCTACAAGAAATGGGCATACAAACATGGATAGGGAGGAGGAGCCTAAGGGGTACATAATTGCGTAACCTATTTATGATTGAACTAATTGTAGATTGTGATGCTATAAACTGAGAGGATTTAGCAAACCTCTAGGATGACATGCTAGAGAATGGGGATGCGGAAAGGTCAACAGTCCCAAGGAAGAGAAGGAGGCCCTCTATGGATAAAGAAACATGTTGGGGGCTTGTAGCAAAAGATCAACACATAGTAGATGCTGAAACACTCTACAACATTGAAGAAAGTACTAGTGAAAAAAATGATTGTGAAGAAGATGACCAAGATCATCAAGATTTTTGGAAGGACCTAAATTGTATGCAATTTTTGTAGACTGAACTAATGCCCGTTAATATCAATAATGAGGAAGATTTATGAATCAAAAAGAGAACCCAAAACTATTTTTTGAAAGGAAATCAATTATATTTCAAAGGATTGTTGTTACTTAAACCTGAAGAAAGGAAGTGCATTGTCTTAGAAATACACCATGAAATTGGGCATTTTGGAAAATAGCAGACCTTGATAAAGATTTGTAAAATATTTTACTAGCACAATCGGACAAAGAAAGTGAGGATGATGGTCAAGGTATGCAAAAAATGCCAAATGGTGAAACAAATTGGAAGCATTAGATTTGATGTTGAGGACTTGAAGAGCATTTCAATTTGTGACTTGTTTTATAAGGTTGCACTAGACACTACTAAACCACTTCTTAAGACGAAGAATGGCAACAAGTACATTCTAGTGGCTATTGACCATTATTCCAAGTGATGCGAGGCCAAACCTGTACTTGACCACACCACATCTACGACTACCAAATTTTTGGAGGAAGAAATTATCTATAGATACAAGGTACCCAAGTTTGTCCTTATTGATAATGGTGCAAATGGTCAATTGAGTTTGATAAACTTTGCAAAGTGCACAATATACACCATTAGTACACTGCACCCTAAGGGCCGCAGTGCAATGGTATGGTTGAAAGGTTGATTAAAACCCTAAAGCATGGAATTATTGTGATGTCCACTTGCCAAGAAAATTTGGATACTTTGGATTTGCCAAAATTTTATTTGGTTATAGATGTGGGGTACAATCTAGCACGCAATTCTTTCCATTCATGGTGCTAATTGGATCAACCCCCAAACTAAAAGCTGACAATTAACTTTGCATGTTGATTTAGACTTTTGATGAGGATATGAATGTTGAATAATTAACAAAAAAAATTATTGCAAAGATGCAACTTATCTCTAAACTACATGTGTTAGTATTAGGTAACAATGCCCAAGCTTAGGTGCAACAACAGAAGACATATGTGCTATGAAAAGGAAAACAAACATTTCCATCATTCCAAGCATGAATTGACCAAGTAAAAATGAAAAAGCCGAATAAAAAGAAATCTTTAATGAGTAATTGGGAGGGTCTTTAATTATTTGTGGGATATGTGGATGAACATCTCAACATGGGGCAAAATGATGGCAAAAGGAAATGCATCATCAAGGGCAAGGATGAACAATAATGGGAACACCCCAAAAGGGATTTATAAGTATACTACCTTGAAATGTGACTGATGATAGTTATGGGGACTTGACTAAATCCAAAAGGGAGTTGTCACATATGTGGGATGAAAGGAAGTACTAAAATCATCATTAGGATGATGACCTAATGCTTAAAGGATCAGGCGTCGAATTTGGGAAAACAACAAAGATGTGTTAGTTGGTGTGTTTGCTTCTGGTGTTGTTGATATGGCGTGTGTTTGTTGCAGGTAAATTGGTTTAAGAGTTATATGGTGAAGGCTAACTTTGCAGAAGTTGTGAATGGTGATGGTGATGGTGATGGAGTTTGTTTGGATGCTCTTCATGTTTTGTGGCTATGGTAAGCACAATTGAAGGAAATGGAGGGCAACATTGATAAAAAGGTGGGTGATGCAAGTGTTTAAAAATAAGAGTTCTTTTGGAAGCTAAGTATATGGTTTCAATGTGTTGTTTTCAAGGAGGGTTTTTTTTAAAAAATTTAATTACTTGGTAGAGAAGGTGCATTAGTGCACATATTTAGCAAGTGTTTGGTTTGATGGGAGGAATACCCTCAACTTGTGTTTTCAAGTAGACTTTGATTCTTGGTATATTTCCATTGCGTACAAAAATTAAGTCTAAGAACTTCCAAACTTAAAAACATGAATAAAATTGTAGAGATGTTGGAGGTGATTAAGATCAACAGGGAATTACATTGGCCGATTTGAATGAATCAACAAATGTCCAAGGGAATTTTATGCAAAAGGTGGTCAGAAATTTTGAAACCCAAGTAATTGGGAACTCCAAGGTATGGGTGTTGCAATGTCTTGAATAGGAAAATTTGGGGACTTTAATCATGTTGGGGTGCCGTTTGATCTTCATATAATTTCTAGGAAAATTTGTGGGAAAATCTATGGGTTAAATTCTATGAGTTAAAAAAATTTAGCTAATTCAGAATAGACCATGATGGCTTGTTCAGAGGATTCGAAGCATTCTGATCCAAATATCTCTACACTTATTTCTGCTTCAGAGTGATCTTGTTTGTTGAATTAGTTCTTAATAATCAAAGAGGTTGTAGACTCATTAAGAAACTCACAAACAATGAAGGTTTATATTGTAATGGTTTACAATAGTAGCACAAAAGGAGAAATACCAACATCAAGATAGTGTTTATGGACAATGGTCAATCAAATGTGTGTGAAGATAGGGATTTTCTTGCATTTGTTTCTTTTTTGTCACAAACAAACTATCTATTTGACAACTATCTATTTTCATGTTGATAACATCCAAATATTGTTATACTCATGTCAATAGTGAGCCAACAATGGTTATATTACCCCACAATTCATTGAACAAGATTTTTTCTTAAAAATCGACAATGCAATTTGTACCCAAATTGAATAGGGTTTACTCATTTATGTTTTATATTCAACAACCTTCGAAAGACCTATCCAAGGCCAAGATACCCATATGAAATGAAGCACCCATGTTTAACATTGTGTAATATATCTTGGGTGAAAGCATCCCTTGCTAATAACATAAGAAATGTCATAATAAAACACACGCTTAAAGAAAACTTTTTGCTTGATTTTTTTTAATGAAAGCACTATCCAAATCATGTAGTATTTGAAACTATGATGGGATTAACAAATTTTTGAGTTGTAATGTTCCCAATGAACGTATAATGAAAAAATTCCTAAATAGGTTTAACAAGGTTCTAGGAACAGAAAAGCAACCCTTTTTTCCATTTTTATCTTGGCCTCTAATCTCTAAGAGTACCCCAAATAGTTTTCTCTTTTATTTCTTTCAAAGATAATTGATTGGAGTAGGTACAATTTTTTTGACCAATTTTCAAATGTCAAGAACAAGAAGGTTGAAAGGGCCATTGTAGCCAAGAACACAAATGTACAATTATCCATAGGTATCCAGCCTTTTTTTTTTACTCTATGACCTATTGAGACCATACCACTGTTGTGTGGTTAGTTGATTTTTTAAATACCCAACAGTTTCAGTTCTTTAAATTTTCAAAATCAAAGAACCAGCAATTCCAATTTTTTGAGGAAAGAACAAAAATAGAGAACTGTCAATTTAAGGAATTTTAGAACCATAAACAAAGCAGCAGTTTTCATGAAAGAGCTAACAAAAAACTGACAATTAAAGAAGCAGATTTTTGAAATTTTCAAAAAAAATTGAGAACCAAGGTTCTATACCAAAACCAGGTTTTCTTTAGTTTTCACCCTCATCAGGTAAGTGAGTATACACCCAGGTTGATAACCAACAGGTATCTATAGTTAATTCTAATACCCACACAACACTTGATCATACCCTTCTGTCTATATTGAATAAATTGAAAAAAAAGAAAAGTGGTCAATGATGGGTCCAAAAGAATGACACCTATCAAAATCTTTCAGATGCAACATAGTATAAGTGATTTTTCATTGGTGTGTGCATAAGTGTGGAAGATATAGCGCACACATGGTGCAAGTCAATAAACAATAAAAATTTATATAAAATAATTAAAGACTTTAAATTATGAAATTAAATTGGATTCAACTTTCCTTTGATTTTAACAAGATAATTCTTTGGCAAGGTGACTCACACTAGTATTGCCCAAAGATGTTTCCTGGGTTCACCTTCTTCATCTTAGATTTGGATTTGAGTTTTTCCACTTCATAATTTGTGTGCTCCTATATCTTTCAGATCATATCCAGTTCACATCATAACCAATAGTTTTCCTTGTACATATTCAATGACTCTTAAGACTAGATGGACACAGAAGGAGGACCAGAAGTACTGATGTTGTATCATGCATGTACCATTCTGCAGATTTACAAGAAGCTTCAACCAGAGCTGACAACAGCATTCCTGTCATTGGTGTCAGATAGTGCTAAGCCAAAAGTATCATGATCTGCAAATTAGCTACATTCCCCTGATATTGAAGATATGTATGTCTGAAGTGAAAAATAGTGAACTAATCGGGCATGCTGCCTTTGGAGAAAAGTAGTGAGTTCCATTAGAAGCTTGCATGTCATGTACTAAAATCTACAAATGAGTACTTCCTTGTATTTCACCACACCTTGTAGCTGGTGTGGTTTGCACCTCATGTATATAGTGTTGAAGATTCCAGCTGTTGAACATTGGTTTTGTGGGCCTTCCTAGATCATAATTTAAGCATCCTACCTGTATAGACTTGGCTCTAATTCAGGTTCAGTTTAGCTGATTGGCTACTACATGAGCTAAAATGTTCAAGTCCCCAAAGCTTACACTTAAATGCCACCTCCAAGTGAAATCCACATGTCTGATGTGCTCACCAAAATTTGAGCACAAATGCACATTTAGTCTTGTGAGAATGAATATCAACAAACAGAACATTTAATACTTGTTTGATTCTCTTCAATCAGTTGCAGATTCAGTCTCAAAACTCCATGTGCAGTCCTTAGATTCACTGCCAATATTCCTGTGATCAGGGCAAAAGAGGGAAGACTTAGGCAGCTTAGATACAGGGATGAGCTAATATGAAATGAAGCAAAATGTTGCAGCTCGAATGAGGATACTCTTCACTTCTTTGATCAGCTATATTTCTTGAGAAATAGCTAACATCACGACTGGGTCTTCCTGTTACTTATGAACTGAAACAGGGGCTCAGGATACAGAGTTTTCATAATTGCTTGCCTGAAACTTTGGGCAATTCCCTTAGTTCAACTCCAACATGAACAATAGCTGTAAGGCAGTCTGTAGAACAATCATTACATGTAACCTTACAGCAATGACTACATCAGTGTTATCAAACACAGAAACTGGCTAGTCTATGACTGTTTGCAACATGGAGAATTTTAATTGATCTCCAAGAAACACTTAGTGGCTATTCACCATTTAGGACTCACGCCTACATTGTGGACAAGGTCACTAGACTAATTCCAGACCATATAAACTTAAAAGTCATATTTTTACCTAGAGACTTGTTGTTTTTCCATCTTATATGCATTCCCTTAAGTTCAACCAAATTGTTAATACTAGGATTTCTGTGTTCAGGCGCTCCTGGACAAGGAATTATTTCCTAGCATATAGCCACATTAAATCAATAGTGAACCAGAAGTTTCATCTGTATGGCACCCACATTCCTTGTGTATGAACATATAGATTTGATCTACATATCAGAGTCAACCAGCTAGCAACCACAAGGGGACTAACTCAGGGAACCTTTAGGATAAACTATGATTAAAACGGTACTCAAAATTAGCTAACCATTGCAAACCTTATTTCCTGATCAATACTGCAGTCATACATAACTAGGGGCCCATCTGAATTAACTGTGTCCCTTTTGAGCTATGGTCCATAATCTAGAAACAGTTATTGGTTGTACCTCCACTCTCCATGGCACTACACTCTAGACTAACATCAAAAACCAAGGTTAGGTAGGTAAGATATCCACAGGCTATCAGTTCTTCCTCACTATGCACATATCAGAGGTACCAGAATAGATCCAAAACCCATCAAGAAACAAGAAATCTCACTCAAAGCTTGCAGCTAGTCACCAAATAGGATTTTGTTCTCTGAGCTGCTTGAAAAATTCTCTGATCCCTGCCATGGTAGTTGTGTATTTGAGTTGTACCCATCTTCTAACTGTAGAGTTTACAACTCATCATGTGTCAGTTGTCTCCATGTTTTCAATGAATTTGTAGTGCTTTATAAGAATTCTTTCAAGGAACCTCCCAGTTTATAGTGATCAGTCCTGAAAAAGGAGTTGCCACAGATGCATCCATCAGAATGCAGTCAATGCTGCATGTCCAGTCCTAACTTTGGACAGGGAGCATGGAACAGGGTTTTTATGTGTGTCCCTTTCAGACCATACAGAAAATACAAATCTTGCTGAGAAAATGTCCTCACAACACTTCCATGTGACACTATTCTTGCACAGTGACTCCTTGTAAATAATGCTAAGGTTTAATGAGAGTGCCAATTAATCAGAGCAATATACTACAACTCACAAGAAAACAAAGTTTATTAGCTTGCAACTCAGATGATTTTGCTTGAGATCACCCTGTTAATTTGAATACAAGCCACAGCTTACAGACCTTTCTGTAAGGTAATTGCCCTGACCTTTGCATCTGGGCCAAGAGCAGAGTGTACAGCAGCTATGATATCACCTTTGCACAGAGCATCATAAGCTGGAATGTCCCATGGCTACACACAGTATCAAAACAATTGTGAGTAATCAGTGCACAAATAACTAGTTCCATGAACATTTCAGGCAACAATTTGTACTCTGTTCATGCCGAATACCTTATGAACCGGCCATGCAACCTCTTGTGGAAGATGATCTCACTTACAACCCAATAGAGCTGAGCACAAAATCATGTCAGGGATTGCTTTTCACCACCTTGTAGCAATATATTCTAAGATTTTCAGTTGAAGATTTCATGAGTCTTATTATCTTGTTTCCTCATATGTCTTCTTATGAGCTATTATGGTTTGAGAACAGGTTTCTACAATGTATGTTAGCCATGGCAGCCTGACTGCACAAGGTTTACAATTACAAAGTTGTTTATGCTTATCACTCCTGATCATCAGGAAGCTGGGATAATGATGAATTCATTGTAGACATAATACTGTACCTTGGCTGAAATTATGCAAATCACCCGTGCAACAACACTGCTGATGTTACATTGCAACACCTCCAAATTGAGGCTCTCAATGCCTTGCAGCACATTGCTCTGGAATCTCTCCTGTGGCCTGCAGATCATGTGAATGAATATCTTATGTGGAAGGTCCAAACACACCTCCAGCTTCTCCACACAGCTCTTCAGCACCAAATTGATTTTCCTAAGCTCTTGTTCAGTAGGAAAGCAGCTACTGCTTTTCTTAGAGTCCTGATCCTGACAGACTTGGTCCTCCATCAGCTTCTTTGGATTGACCTGCTTCAAACACAGAGCTGCACTATCCGGAGACGACTGCAAAGTCTGAACAGGAGGACTCAATGGATTCCAGGTAGAAGTGCTTGGAGCCAGAATTGGGCTTCCATGATGAGGTGCTGGAGATGCTTCTGTAGTAGTAGCGCCAGCAGCAGCTGCCATCTTGATCCGTCTCTGTTGGAGAACCCCAATTCGATGATGCAGATTCTTCACGTAGTCGGCAGAATCGCTAACAATAGTGGACCTGTCACGCTTTCCAGGATTAGACGCAACAGTAGTTTAGTTGGCGATCTGCACACTGATCTGTTTCTTGAGCACAGTTTCTACAAACAAACAAATATCGAACCCCAATCGGTCGGCTTGATCAATCGTTTTGCTCGCGATGCTCTCAAAAGCTTGAAAATAACACCAACATCGTCGAGACTCAAGCCAGCACGCAGATTAGATTTGCTCAATGTTCTGTTGCTTCAAGAAGCTCTAAGGGTTTGAAGAAGAGATCATGGGAGACGGATCGGAGACCTACTTTAGAACTCGGTGGCAAAAAAGATTCCAAAACCGCAAACTTGTTGCTCATTTCGTCTCGACGTTGCCGCTCTCTCAGAATGTGATCCGCGTGTTCCAAGGTGACCTTGGGCTTCGCACCAGCGCCTTGCGGTAAACTGCACCCGTGATTCTTCTCAGCCTTCCTGATCCGTTGCTGTACTTTGTGAGGATCAATAAACTTATCTCTAACTCTTTTCGACACAGCAGGTGAGGGCACACTCTCCTCACCCCATCGATACACTCCAACATTCGCCCTATACTGCGAACTACTCTCCACAAATGCAGCAGCAGGAGGAGTGTTGTTGTCATATGAAGATTTTCCAAGCACCGAGACGAGTTCAAGCTGCCGTGTAGTAGGAAATGGAGCCATCTGTTGTCGACATGCCGGCTGAGGTGAGGGAAAGCTTGCTCCAAGTTGCACAGAGAAGGCCGGAACCTCATCTGGAAACGACGGCGAGAACACTTCAAACTGTTGTCCTCTGGGGTCGACATCCGCAGGTACCGAGACGGAAGGCACCACGGCGGCAGCCGAAGGAGACGCTCCAGTAACACTCGACGAAGTATACGACATTAATGGCTCTCCGGCTTGAGCCTTCGCCCACTGCAAACAGCTGGATGCAGAATCGGACCAGCGATAAGGATTCTGACACATCGCACGGAACTGTGAACCACCAACCATTTCAAGTCCGGCATTATTGACACATGAATCGACGAACGGATAACTTCCAGCAAAATCTGTGTGTTTATCAAACTGCCCAGTTGTTGAGTGGAGATCCAGACTGCCGTAGTCCATGACGTTGTGCGCTAACCCAAAGCGACTTCTGTAATAATCACAAAAAACACGCACCAACAGGGGTTCAAGTCGAGGATAAGCTAACAAGGAACTACCAGAAAGTGACTATGTACACTGGACCGGTGTTGGAAGCTTTCAAGGCATATACTCTCATTTGCGATCTTGGAGGATCAAGAACAAGTCTCGACAGTAAAATCAACAGAAGTATTCTGCTAGCAACAGCAAACCACAACCCAAAAAAAAGAAAAGAGAGATAAACTGGGAAAAGAGATTTTGCTTCCAGATTTGTGCAGAAAATAATAAATCGACAAGACAGATCAGAGACAAACTCCAGCAATGAACACTTAAAACAGGAGTGAGAAACCAAGTTGTCATGACATCAAGGCAAAAATACCCACACACCACACCAGGACAGAAATCAAACCCATAAAGAGTAGTCTCGAAGCTGTTGTGTCGTGAGGAGGTACTGCAAACCCCATCAAAAAGCATTGGAGCGACAGCTACAGATAGAGCTGCACACAAGTTGATCAAATGTGGCTACAAAAGCCTATAGCATGGGGGGAGAAACTGTCGGGTTAGGAGGCGAAGCGCCACCACCACAACGCGACGTTTGCCACAGAATCCGCGGTACTAAAAATACACGTTGGTTCCAAAGAGATGGACACAAGGGAGGGAAAGGATGGGAAAGGAATGGAAGGGAAGGGGAGCAGAATCCTAAAAGAAGAACAAAGAGCCATGTGATCTAGTAGTGCCAGGCAAGCCCCAAAAACTAGATAATTCTTTTCTTTCCTATTTTACTCAAGAGCTTGTTTTTTGTACAAGTGTGGGGTCACAAGTCAGAACGTAAGACCTGACAAATCTAGATTCAGTGCCAGTAGTCAGATCAGTACTACAAACTGTAAATCTAATCTTTCCTTTTACATCTATCTCTATCTCAGTTCAATTGCTCTCTCAGCAGTCCACTTTAAATCTGGCTCTTAAATTTATGTGGTTCTTTACTTAGGCTTAATTAATTAATTGAAGGCTTATGGATCTGGCTCTTCAATCTAGTGCTTATCTAGCTAGCACTTCTTTTTTTGGAAAGGCTTGTAGATCTAGCTCTTAAATCTAGTGATCAACTAGCCATAATTAATTCCAGGCTTATGGATCTAGGTCAGGGTTTTTTTTTTTTTAATTCACTTTTGTGATGTAGCTGAAGTAGCGATAATCCATTAGATGATTTAGCCAGATTTGGCTACAGACTAGATATGAAAGTAGAAAAAAAACAGAATCCTTCTCTATTCCTGGCTACCTGCTGGAACTTATCATAAAAATCTGGCGATCTGGGGGAAAAAAAAATTTGAAATTTGGTGAATTTGGGCGACTTTTTCCATGGAAAATCCTTTGAATGGATCCAAATCATATTTTTCAGGTTGAAATTTGGCGAAATATCGCCCCCCCAAAAAAAACAGTGAGATTTTAGGTCATAATGTTATAACCTGCAGTTTAGAGGTTCTCAAGATTCTGATTGATCCCTCCTCTTGTTGATCAGAATGCATAAACTACTATTCTTTTTTATCTTTTGTACTTCATCCAGATAGATGCAAGTTATGAGTTTTCGTCGATTGAGAGGAGGGTTACATGTTTATCATCCATCAACAAGCTGGTTGTGGGACTTTTCATCCACGAACAAGAGAGTTACGGTGTCACTCTCCAACTTTAACACTGTAGGTTATGTCTGGTAACCAGCTCAAGCACATTGGTTATCGGTGCGCATGAACACACCTTGACAATTCGCAGTAACCTGCATGCTTTAAGTTACCTGGTTCATAATTAATTGCAGGGTAGTGGATCTATCTGTTAAATCTAGAGATTATATGTTCATAATTAATTGGAGGCTTGTGGATCTGTTTGTTAAATCTAGTGATTATTTAGTCATAATGCATCGGTGGTTTCATTCAATTTCAAACTACCATATCTCTTTTATGCTTATCCGCACCCGCCAAACATTGAATCCCCACCTAACATTGCTTTCTGGCAATAAGCTTTGCAGCCAATGCTAGGTACATTGGCAACTGGGAAGTCACAGACCAGTGTCCTCCAGAACTGAACAAAAACCATCAAGAGGCAGCAGTGGTGGCTGTTTTGTGTCGGGACGTGCCCCTTCCAAAGAAGCTCTATCAAAGTAATCAAAAAAGTATGGAGGTTAATCTCATGATAAACTCATAGCAACTTTGTGAAGATCACAAAAGACTCTCATGAAAAAAATATCATTAGTGCTGGAATTGTACCTATCCTTCTTGAGATAACTGTTGTCACCTTCAACTGTTAATGACATAGTCAACTTCAACTGTAGTTGAAATCTACAGAGTGGCTCATCTCATAATGGTTTTTGGCCCTTATGAGAAATTGTAGAACCATGTAACATGGTACTAAGGTAATTTGGATCCAAAATGAGTTAGATCAAAACGGACACATCAGTTCTGACTTCAAGCCAAAATGCTCTAACCTGAAAATCCCTACACTGAGACCAAGTCTGTTCACATTGGGCATAGCCAAATAAACAAGAGTTGTCATTTGAAACATCACTCAAAATAACTAAAGTATCTTAATCAATGTTCCACAAGCTTAAAGAGGATTAAATTAACGCATAGTAATAACGGGCAATATTGTCCACATCTCACATATCATTCCAGTGCAGGTACTTATCTCTGTGGTATGGCACCACCTTCTCTTACATGCAGGCTTATAATAATCTCTGCGGGATTCTAGTGATTTGGATAGGTGGTTTGTACTGCAGAAATGCCAGGAAATGCTCCCACACTGAAACGCATGGCAATGCTTCTTATCTACTTAACGGGTAAAAACTTATGCATAGTGGCTGTTGTACACATATGGTACTGGGATCTAGTAATTTGGATAGGTAATCTGTACACCAAAGATGCCTGGAAATGCTCCTCCACTGAAACACATTGCAGTCTTTTTGTCTACTTTATTAAGGGTAAACACTTCTGTATCATGGGTTTACAGAGAGTACCAACTAGTAGGATCCACAAAGTACCATTCAAGTAACATGCCCTGGGTCCATACAGATGAGCAAGGGTAAGGACTCCTCTTCTCCACGTCTGTTGTTATTCCATAAAAAGTGGATCTGGGTAGAGTCTCATGTCCAGGCATGATGGACCTTGTGACTGCAACCAGGTCCTCCTCGTTTGTTTTTTGAGCATTTTCGCATCCTCCTTGGGTCTAGTACACAGCATCACTTATGGAGACTTTTTACCTTTGTTTGCATATGTACCATTCATTCTCAATTATGTACCAGTCACATGAGCAGTACAGCTGTCTAGCTCAACTCAGAAATTATTTGTGATCAGAGAAAACCTACAGCAAGGGCTACTGAGTGCTAATAGGTTGCCTCGTTGCCCCATTTCAACATAAACCACTCTGAGTCATTTCCTAGTGTATTTGGAGGTCATCACCTTATATACATATGTGAATATCAACCTTTTTTTTTCTGGCTAAATATCGCCAGCTTTCTACCCACAAGTACAAGGGAAAAAGTGGGGGGAAAATGTCACCAAATAGCCAGAAACAATATGTCCATGGCCATGTGATAGCCCAATCATTCCATCCACCACGATGGGAATAGCATGAGCTTGCTCTATGGCCATGGACCATGTAGCCTAGATTCTATCTTAGCCTTCCAATTTTCACGAGGTGGCTACATCTTGGCCTTCTATGTTGTCAAAGTAATTACCCTAAGGTTGAAATAGTAACCAGCAAGTCTACAGCTAAAGTTTTAGATTAGAACAAGTAGTTTTAATTATAATTGTTAGGGTTTGAGCCAAAAAGCCATCTTGATTTTTGAATTTTAGCTAGCCACCTTACTATTAAGTACCTTAATAAATAGTACTACTACATAGTACTTAATACTTGCCTTAGTAAATTATAATGTTGTAAATTTTTAATATTCATTTTATTAACTTCTTAGGAATTGGGCATCCTTGTTTTGGGTAGTGTGGAGGATGAAAGATGTTTCTCCACTTTGAAGTTGTTTAAGTTTAGCATCTGTAATAGGCTTGGTGTGCATTCACCTATGGTTGTGAGGATGTTTCAACAAAAATTCTTCACTTTGCCCACATTTTCCATACAAGGAGGCTCCTAAGTTTTGAAAAAGTGAAGACAAGTAGTACGGTGACTCATGAATCATGATTCTTGTTGTTATTGTATCCTTGGAAACTTGACCAAAATTTCAAAATTTCATGAATCCTTTTAGTTTCCATGATGTTAAACCAATGTTTTGATTATGTTACAACTTACAATTTTAACTTTTGGATTTTGCATCTTGGATTTGGCAACTTAGGTGACACTTCTTGCACACATGGGTGATTTTGGTTTTTGGTTTCACAATGCAAATTGTTGCATTTAGGTTATGAGCCTTCCTAGACCCATTTCCTTGTTTTGAGTTTTAGCTTTTTTAATGTGTAATTCTTAATATTAATGAATATATTTTCTAATTGCAATAACCAATTTGAAATTATAAATAACTATGTTCTTTTTTATTTTCAGTTTTAATAAGAGGCATTTGTTGTTTTGTAGACCACTTATGTTGTAGTGGGCAGTTCAAGAGGTTCAATTCCTCCATAAGTGACAAAAATTTAATCGAAAATAGTAAGTGTGCAATGTTTTTATATTGTTGAAAAGTTGTTGGTTTTTGCAAAATTTAATTTTATTTAATTTCAATATGGAACCTAAACATCACCAAAGCAAATGTTCATGGAACAAAAAAGAAACAAAAAAATGGTGTAATTTGTTGCATTTTCATACATTAAAACATTTGGCTTTTGGCATTTTATTGAAGAATTCTTTTTTAGTGTAACCATTTATTTTCACAATCCAAAATATGTAGTAGCCTTTTAAAACTTTTACATTAAAAAACCTTAACCAAAAAGCTCCCCCAAAAAAACCTATGTTGTTAACTATAACTAGCTTAGTTGATGGCTTGATGTTAGTTTTGCAACATACCATGGGTTGTTGGTGCAAGTGCAACTAAACTTTGAAAACGAAAAAAAATTGAATGGTGAATATTCACCTTAGAAAGAAGAGGAATTGTACACCTATTGAGTGGGAAGGATCTTGTGCCTTCTAAGACATATAACTAGGTGTAAAGAACCTTACACATAAGGTGCATGCTCTCCCTCTCAAATGAATCTCTACAATTGAAATCTCTATTAGATCGTTATGCTAGGCAAGGACTTTGAATGGGATTGTTATGGGAATTTAAACCTTGTGCTTAGCTCCAACCTCACACAATACGCCTTCATTTTCAGAATGGTCTTATTTTCAATCCTTACCCTAGACATGACATTGCTCCCATTCTTAAGGAGCATGCATACAAATCCTTCCACCTCCTTTGCTTCATGATCTACACACTTAGATTTATGGTCCAACATGTGCCTTGTGTTGTATAATGGGGTAAAGTTCACATGAATGGGAAACAATATTCACAATATCTAAAGTTAAACTCAGGTACTACCTTGTCCTCAACCCCTTATTTTGTGAATGCCCCACCCTAGGCCTTTACCTTGTACATGTTAACTAGACACACATAGGCATTAGTGATGTTCCCAATTGGTTTTATTTATGTTCAATGAATAACATGGAAAGTGAAAAGGTCCATGCCAAGGATTTTAGTGAAGGGAAAATTTTGAATCTTAATTTTCAATCAATTCACCCCTTGAAGACCCAAAATCGACCCAAAATAACATTTTCTAGGACCTTTGCATCATGGAAGAAAATCCACGTTGGATGGGAAAGATCTAACCAACTCTAATCCCAACCTTTGGTTAAAGAAGCCACCACATTTCCTTTTCATTCTCTACAATTCATCATCATCAATATTTTTTAAACTTCTCCTTGCCACTCCTCTAAGCCTTCTTCAAGTAAAGTATAGTGTCCACTTAATTATTAAATTTACATTTTGCAATGTGCATCATTACATAGTAAAGTAATGAAGTTTTAATGGTTTACAACTTGACCATTTACGAAGGTTTAGGGGTTTAGGTTTTTGTGTGAGGTGACTATATTTTGAATTTGAAAGATTTTACATGACAAATTTAGGGTGTTGACTTATGGAGGTTTGGGGATAAAAGGTTTATGATGTGTGCACAAGTTGAAAGTTCAAGCTAGTCCTCATGGTTCATTGCTCAAGGATTCATGAAGATTTGGATTTGGTGCTTATGGAATCGAACTCCTATGTTGAAGCTTGCAAATTGTAAAAGGTTACATAGTTCAATATTCCCTTGTTATAGTCATGACTCACAATGAAGCTCAAGTTGGGCAAGAGGTTTATTTTTCACACCTCCTATCCTCAATTTGATTTTTATTTTATTTCCAAAGGTTGCAAGTGTGTCCCATCATCCATCTTCAATCCTTGTTCAAGTTTCTATGCTTTTTGTTCCATTTTTACAAGTTGCAAATTTCAACTTGGGATCTTGCAGCCTTACCATCACTGTTATTTTGGTTATGCCTTATAGTCATGTTTGTGTTTAGTTCTTGTCTTGTTTTGTTTCTATCATTATGGCACCACTTGTCCCAATTGTGAATTCAAATTTGAACCTAATATTTGGCTCATCCACCACCCATCCTTCACAAATTGCAACATCTAGCCATAGCTCCCCCATCATAACGAGCACCAAACTTACACCTCTTAGACTTGAACCTAAGCCATCCCAACAAGAGAAGTTTGCAAAGTGAAAAAAACTTTATGAAATTAATAGGACCTTTTAGAACATACGAGCTACAAAACTCCCTGGGGAAAAATTCGTGGTAGGTTCAATTGTCAAGGTTTACCAAGTGAAATGCAGATTTTATAACCACATTGAAATGCATGAAAAAAATTTGTGCTCTAAGTTTGATGGGTTGCACAAGCATTATGGTAGGAAAAGGCATTGGTAGATCCATTGGTCAATTTAAAAGGAAAATTTATTTTGAAAGTAACTACCAACACCAACAAATGAAAAGTTGTTTGCTTTTCAATCTCAGTGAATGGATGTCTTCCAACATGCATGTGTAGGCATGAAAGGAGAGGAAAAATGCAAGAGAACCCAATTTGCATGTTGTTTTCATATTTTGAATCAAGGTCAACAAATGATAAAATATGAAAACTTAAAGGGTTTGTTTACATTTTTATATTCATGCACAACCCCAAAACATTGGAGTGATTCATTTGGGTGGGAAATGGCTACAATTTTGTGTGTCATTGTGATAAGCATAATGAATGAAAAAGATTTTAGGTGCTACCAAGTTTTTTTTCATACCCATTAATGAAGTGATTACAATTGACAACAATGGTTGGGTGGGGATCTATGCAGTCCCCATTTTGTTCACATTTAAAAGGTAATAGTAAGTGCTACTACAACAAATTGGACCCCAAGTGTTGTTGTGTGTTCTTTTGAATTTTAACAATATGCAATTTGAAGTGGTGGGCCAAAAGTTGGTGTCATTTGGGACAAATGGAAAGTCTATCTTTACTAGTCCTAGGAATGTGTAAGAATTATTCAAGTGACGGTTGCTTGTTGAAATAAAGCTTACCAAGGACTTCTAGCAATATGTAGCACACATCCAACCGAAGTATACATGTGACCTTATTGAATGTAATAAGATTGTTTATTGAATATTGTTTAAACTCTAACCAAATTTAAATGGTCATCCTACCAAACTTGACAAGGGTGTTTTCACAGGAGCTTACCAACCTCAATTATAACTATTCAAAGCTTATTAAAAAGGGTGGTACTTCCAATATGTTGTAAGGTTCTAAATGTCTGAAAGTTTCAAGAGGTAAGGAAAGGAGATGATATGTAAGAAGGTAGAAAGTGATATCTTTCTCTCTCCTTAAATAGACATTATTTTTGTTCAATTACATTTTTTAAAAATAGCACACACACTACACTCGTGTTTAATCATTAGATATGTATGATTAGCTTTTCACTTTGTTAACTGACTTAAATATGTAATTCCATGTGATTTATATTTGTTATTCAAGTATGTGGTACTATGTGTAGCATGGTAAATAAGAACCCAATAGCAATTTAGAACTTGGTTACTTGAAAATCATCGCTAACAACTGGTGTGTGTAGTGGAATCACCACTCAAATCAAACATGATGTGGTTCCTCTTTCTACGATTCCCATTGTGTTGCACATTGAATTAGCTTGGTTATGAAAACTTTATCTACCCAATCATTGGTTCACAACATTGAAAAATTACTTGTTGTAATATATTATTATTTTTCTCAATATGGAAAGAAAGCTTTTGAGCTCTAAAAGCTTGTTGCTTGTTGGGTGTGAAAGCATTGAAAATCCTTCACAATGCATCAATTGTCAATGTTCTCTCCTATAAACAAGTGTTGGCAAAACACAAGTCCTTCATCATGTAGGTATGGGTAGATCAACTTGTGTGTGATGTAACCAAGGCCAACATCACCCCATTGTTCCATGTTAAAATTATGTTTGGCTTCCATCACCTCATGCCCTTGCTTGAATCATGCCCTTGAGTTGATTAAAATGGCTCAAGCTTGGGACATTTATGTTTTGGATTCTATTAAGGTTGTGAAACTTGTATAAATCGATATGTGACATTATGACAATGTAGTTGAAATTACATTCACGGATAATTCTTTTGTTGTTTTCAACAATCTAATCAACTTTTTAAATGAAACTCTACCATTACTCTAGGCTATAAATCCAACTTGCCCTTAAATGTTGTGTGGTGTGCACTTTGTGTGGGTATTGAGTTGACATGGTTACATGTTGATGAATTATAAATTATTGGGCAGATGAAACCAATTTCTCCTAGATAATGGGAGTTCAATATTTGGAAAACTTGCAAAAGTGCAATGCTTTAAAGCAACATTTCAACTTTCTTATGAATTGCAATGTTGATTCCCAAGTTATGAGTTGATGACAACCATGGACATGTGATGGATGCAAATATTAGACACCATCTTCTAATGGATGGAATTCATCCATCAAGGGTGAAAACACACTAAGGTGAAATATTTTCCACCATACGTGGAGTCCATATTAATGTTCAAATAAAAGTCCATTTTACATTATAGCAAAATAAATTATATTGCACAAATCATATGGCAAGGCAAGACATTTTATTTTTTACTTCTGGATTCTATCAATTGTAAATGATTGTATCAAAAATTTACATTTACAAAAATGAAAAGTTGCATTATTAATTCAAATGGATAAAAAACTTTATTAAAAATCCATATTTCATTGTATATATCAATTATTGGTTTTCAAAATCTTTCAAAATTGTCTTCCTTTGTATTAATGGCATCATACTACTTTCTATGTAAAAACAAATCATTTAATTAAGCATTTTGATAAATATAATGAGTCCATAATCATATGATATGGATTATGATGCTAGATTTTTAGCACTTCAAAAGTCCAATATAACATGGTAATTAAAAATTTATTCATGAAATTCACACAATGTGTGTGACAAATGCGAACATTAAACACCATCTTCCAATAGATGGAATTCATCCATAATTCCTAATTAAGTTTTAGTTAACTTTCAAAATTCCAATTAAATTTCAATTAAATCCTAGTTAAATATTAACTAAGTTCGTTAATTCATAATTAAGTTTTAATTAAGTCTAATTAACTCCTAGTTGACTCCTAGTTAAATATGAGTTAACCTTCAATTAATTCATAGTCAACTCCTAATTAAAAAGGTTCCCAAAAAGCTTTCTTACTTAATGCACACATAGAAGCCTCCTTGGAAGTTTCATTGAGCTAGGTACCCAAAGGGAAATAGGAATAGGACCCCTCATTTTGTTTAGTTTGTTCAACATTAATCTTAGGCACGATCTTGAACCATAGCCTTGTCATGTTTTTTTCATATTCATGTTTACATATGTGAACATAATAAAGATATGTTTTCATGTTTGTTTTGCACATCTTGTGTTCTTGTTTTTAGTTTTTTTTGTTTTTGTGTTTGAATCAGATAATTTTGTTTTGCTCGTTGTTTGAAAGTTAAACTTAAACCTTGAACCTTTGTTCTCATGGTTTTTTGTGTCCTTGACAATTTGAACAAACTCCATCAAGTTTATGTTTATTTTGGCATCTATAAATCATTTAGGTGTTAGATTTATTTTGGAGTTGAGTGTGGATTACCCTTTTTCAAAGGAATTTTTTTCAAAAAGTCATGGATTACCCATTTCTTATTGATTAAGGTTGTGGATTACCCACCTCTTGTTGGTGTCATATTTCACGACGTTCATCATGTCTACATCCATGAAAAAAGTCCTTACTATCCTTAAGAATCTTGAACAAGAAAATCAAACACTTCATGAATCTATTGTTCATTTGCAAACCAATCAAGTTTCAACCTCCTTGAAATGCATTTCAACAACATAACCTCAACCAAAGGAGCAATAGATCAATGTACCTAACGAGTCTGATCGCACATGTTCAAAGTTTTGAAGTTTTGTCAACCAAGTGCGTTTGGTCATTCTGTAACCAAAAAGGAGAGGGACCCAAAACACCAATCTGAACCCTCTCGGGATCTCACTTTGACAGAATGAGGATCAGACGAACACAACTCGGAGAAATGTCGCAACAACATACAGACAGATGGATGCACACAATGGATTTATTGCAAAGGAAAAGAAGTTCCTCAGAGCTCCTGTAGACACAGCTCCTGCACATAATCTCAAGTACCCAAAACACATAGTTCGCATACCAC
>Ga0116227_10002596_pt1 | contig 40794 bp, 26 predicted proteins | sample S1TSphgellanicum_FD_89693 | JGI IMG/M metagenome (GOLD analysis project Ga0116227, IMG submission 89693) | Host-associated microbial communities from peat moss isolated from Minnesota, USA - S1T2_Fb - Sphagnum magellanicum MG | ecosystem: Host-associated > Plants > Peat moss > Unclassified...
GCGGTGATGGGTTTGCTGCAAATAGTTTCCGATGTAATGTTAATCGCAAACTTTTAGCGGCATTTTGAAAATCCCAAAATGTTTGCGTTAGATCTTATATCGGAAACCAATAGACTTTTGAGTCGGTTCGTTAAATTGTTGCGGTGATGGGTTTGTTGCAAATAGTTTCCGATGTAATGTTAATTGCAGACAATGGATAGAAGCAATTATAATCGAAAAAGTTTTGCGATTGTATCAAGTTCGGGAGTTGCGAAGGACTTGCGATTGTACGGGTGTGAATGTTATGGTATTGCAAAAGCTTAAGAGTTTGCAAGGAATTATGGTTCACAACAGCGAGATTTCGGAAACATCTTTTTTTGTTGTTCGCGATGATATTTGGATCGCAAAATAGCCCCCTGTTGTTGTAGTGATTATGGTGCAAATCTTTAAATCCAAGGACCAATTACAAACACCCACTTCTCACATGTTTGTTTGCAAGAAATAAATAGAGGACCTTCTTTCTTTTCATCATCTTTAAGGTTCTATAGTAATGTTGGTCTAATTTTTTCTTAACTTTCAGCTAGAATTTTAGGGTTTCAAATTTTTATAATATACATAGGCCCTTAGCCCCTTACCTAGTTATTGTCACCTAACATAATTTTTTAATTGATTGTATAGTTGTTAATCATCAAAGGATATTTAAAAGTTGCATAAAAACTCCTTGTTTTTATTTATGTTGTTGTTCACTTAAAGTCTATTCCAATGTTGGGCAAGTATTTGATTTTGATAATATTTTTTATTTCAATTTTTTAAAATTATTTCAAAATTGGAGAATTATCAACTTCAGTTGTTCCAAAAACAAAAAAGAAATCTCAATTTGGTTATTTTCAAATACTTCAAAATAATGATAATTTTCATTAAAATTTTGATAAGGAATCAATGGTTTCTTTTATATTTTTAAGCCAATTAGTGACTACATAAAAATCCTTTTACCATTGCAACCTTTGTTGGGTGAATATTTGATTTTGTGTATAATCATTGGTTTTGATTTGTGAAAGTGTTTCAAAATTAAAAAATCATCAATTTCAATTAAAATGATTATTGTACAAGTTAAACACTTTCACTTGTAATTGTTTAAAAAGTTACCCAAATTTTCCTTGTTGAAACCAAATGATTAGGCACTTGCCAAAACAATTAATTATGGCCAAAGTTTCCTTTGAAGTAGGTACTATCAATGTGATTAATTTCTCCATATTAGAAGTAATACCAATCTAAATGCAAAGGTTCCATTGTTGAGTGAATATGATAATGGAACCCTCGTATTTAGATTTGTTAGTTTTAAATTTAGTTTTTGGTTTTCTTTCGGGCAATCAAACTAAATAATCAATCTTTTGTTGGAATTAAACTTAGATTCAAGGCTCCAAGTAAAACCTGACTCATAATCAGATCACACAAAATGTTTCCTCCCTTTAGAATATTACCAAAGTGAACTAATCCACAAACACACCATCCATTAAATGGTTGGTATGACTAAATTGTGGATGAATGTCAATTGAATTAATCTCTGATTTCACCTTGGTAACCCATTCCATAAAAAATAGGCCTTATATATTAATGTTAGGCAACCTTCATGGTTGGTGTTAACACCTTTTATGTTAAGGCCACTAACATTCCATTAATTGTTTCTAAAATGCTACATACCAATTCATAACTCATCATTTTTAATAGCATTAGCAATTGGATTCATACATGATGGTCATTCCCACCTTTTTTTTGAAAAGTCAACCAACATGTACCCTTGATGATTCACACATAAAATAATATGTTTTTGGTGGTGGTACCCAACAATTTTTTTCCAAACATTGTCACAACATTGTGCAACATGTGTCAACTTGTCTTGTTGCCACATTTTTTCTTCCTTAACGTGGCCTATTGTTCCATTTCTTTGCATCTCTTGAGTCTACACAATGCACTTTCTCCCTCTACTTCATTGCTCTTGAACTACTCACTCTTGTTTTCTTTCCATTTACTTCATTGCTCTTCAATTGTTCATTCTTCTATTTTCTCTTTCTATTATTTTTGTTTTGTATTCATTTCCATCCTCTTCATATCTTCAATTCATTGTTGGTTTTACTTGTTTTCATTGACATTTTTTACAACTTTTGGTTTGATATTCTTCAAACTTTGTGTTTCATCTTTGCACATTGCACTTTTCAACATCCTAGCTTTCTTTGCATGTTTAGGTTTTTGGTAACCTTTTTTTTCAATTATAGCATTTCATTTTGTCAAAAGTTCAACAAAGGTAAGTTCCTTTTGTCTTTTTTCTCTTTTGTTTTCTATTCATCTTTTGTTCCATTTTGTTTTTTGCTTGTTGTTCTTCATGCGTCTACTTTTCTTTTAATCTATAGCAACATTTCTTTTGTATTTTCTTATCTCTTGTAAAATTGAATTTTTGCTTAGAATTTCAAAGTGTTTTTTTACAACAACATTGTTTGAAATTCCACAAATAAGAATTTTTTTGTTTTCCCACTTCACATTACAATAATGATGGATACAACAAAATAACGTGTGATTTTCATCATGCGATGTATGACATTGTTTCAACTTGTGAATTAGATTTTAAATTCGCTTATTCAAACACTCTTTTTGAATGTGGTTTCTATCACCATGGATCTTTTAATTGCCCATAAAATGTTAAATTTCTTTTGTCTATAGCTACAATTCATGATTTTTGTATGCCATATTTTCTTGGTGTTCTATCACAAGAGTTAATATATTGGGTGAAACCAAGAAGCATTACTTGGTTCTCTAAATTTCTATTCATTGAATACGAAGATGATCAATGGGTGAAAAATTTCAGGATGTTGAAGTCCACATTATTTTGGATTGTTGACAAATTGAAGCTAACATCGTTGAAAAAAAAACACAAAGTATAGGCAAGGCACCCTTGTCAAGATTCACATGTATTCTATTATTTACAAACTTGCGCATGTAAATTAGTTTCCTAATTTACATCAAATTATTTACAATTGGGAAATCTATCATGTCTTTGGTCTTACACAAGGTTGTAAATGTTGTAGTGAATGTTGATTTTAGGAAATTGATTTCATGGCCAACATGTATAGAAATGTGCATAATCATGAATTATTTCAAACAATGGTGCGACTTGTTTAATGTATAAGGTGCAATTGATGGGACCCTTTTTTTAATTTAAAAACCTTTTATGTTTTTCCCAAAAGAAAATTATTATTTCAAATATGGGAGATATTCGATTATTGTTGCACATGTGGTGGTATATTGTAAAAAAATGTTTATTGAAATTTGCATTGGTTTGCCAACAAGTGTCAATGACTCACAAATGTTACATAGGTATGCATGGTATAAGCAAATTCGATTACATGGTTTGTTTCACACCACCAAGGGATGTGGAAATGGAATTCTTCCATATCTACTTAGTGACAAGGGATATCCCCTTATCAATTTGATCATGACATATTTAAAGAAGATAAACACCATAATATTTTGGAGTTACTCTACAACAAAAAACACAAATGAGGTTGAGTTGTGGTTGAGACTGTTTTTGGCATTCTAAAAAAGACATTCAAGGAGCTACTACATAAATTAGATTTGAGTGTCACTTTTTTACTTGATGTTTTTACCTATTGTTGTTTGTTGCATAACTTGTTGAAGATCAAGGATGATGCAAGTATTGAACATCTCATGTGCATCATTGAATTGGAGGCAAATAGTTTGCATGAAAACCAACTAGTTAACATTGCCCCAAATGAACTAACAAATCAACATTTAGATTGAGAAAAAAGGTTTAGAAAAAAATTATGGAAACAATCGACCCATTACATTGGTAGACAAAGGAGCTTCACATGAAATGGACTTTAATTTTCACCTTTACATTCATTTTATTTGCACTTGCCTTGTGTCAAAAAATTCTAAATATTTGATTCAATGTCATCTTATAGTTCTATTTCTATCAAGTCAATTTTTAAAAAAAATAAATTCAATGTCATCTTGCAATTCTACTTGTTGTTATTTACAACAATGTATCATTTTCAATTTTAGGAGCTAGGATTGCTTAAATGTTCTTGTTGTTGCTTGAAGTTCGTGAAAATGCAATGTTCATCACTTATGTTAATTTAGTAAAAACTTTTACCATGTTAGCTTGATTTTTTTTGAGGTTATTATTTCTTTCCTTGAAGTCGAATTGCTTGTCATGCATACTTTCATGTGTCACCATAATGCTATCATGAATTTTTTGAAGTGACTTTATCAATAATTTATTTCAATCGTGGTTTTGTGAATTAAAAATATTATCTTTTCACCCCTATGCTTCTTACTTAATGAGGAATTATTGGTCCCTTCTTGCATCATATAATATTGATTGATGTTGGGGTTATTGGAATAAAACTTGGGTTGTGCAATGGGACAATGTGCTTTACCAAAGTCCTAGGCTTCATAGGTGGGGTTTGGAATGGTGTGGTGGTCTATGGTGAGTTGACATGCTTAGTTGGAAATGGCTCAATGGTTTGGGGTTGTTCGTACAACCATGCTTCATTAGTGTTGTGTGCATAAACCTTGTTTGTTGCATCATTTAGATTTTCATATCGCTTTTTTAATTTTGGAACAATTGAATCATCATTGAGCTCAATGGGTTTTTAAAACATTTTTTCAATTGGTTTGAAAATTCCATCTTCATCAACCATCAAGTCTTTCATGTGTGGTGATTGGAATATGGGTCACTTACCAACGAATCCATTGATCATTTTGTACAACCCTCACCCAAAGTTACAAAAAAACTAAATGTTGTTTATTTTTTACGTACTCATGGCCCAATAATTTTGATTTTGTCTAATGCTTGCCATGAAATCAAATATTTTTTTGAAATCACTTGCATGTAGGATCATTCTTCATATGCTCTGAACAAGCCTCCTTCATTACTATTATTGAAATTTTCCTCCATCTTGAAATTGGTGTTTTCAATTTGTGTTGACCGTCCACTTTTGCCATCATTTCTTCGTGTTTTACTTCCTTGGCTTGCACAAAAGCTAAGATTTTTGCATGTTCCCAATTTGTTTAAAAAAGTTTCATGACCTACACTTCTACTAAGGAATCATAGTTTTGGTTGACAACTTGTTTTTTACTTAATGGCTTAGTTACTCTATCTTCATTGGTTTGCGGCTATGAGTGAGATGTAATTTTTTAAAAAAAAATTATGAAACATTTGATCACATTGCATTGGTTTGTTTTGTTTGTTTATGTGTTGAAAAGAAGGATGAACAAAAAATGCATATCCTCACATTCCAATTGCACAAACTTGGATTCAAAAAACGCATATGCTAACATTACACTTGCTTATTTCATTTGTTTATGTATAAAACAATTTGGATTCAAAAAATCGTAATTTCTCACATCGCATTTGCTTGTTTTGTTCGTTATGTTTGTTTGTGTGTAGACTTGAAAGATTCAAAGGTGAAGACATACTTTGCTTTGAGCACTCTACTTCCTCATTTTACCTTGACATTGAATTGTTGAAATCCATGGTCAATTCATTGCAACAATAACGATGGTTAGCAACAATGTTTGCAATGACATTTTACAATGATGGAGGCTTGTTGCAATGGGTTTAGGGAACCAATAAAAACATGCAAGGAATGTTAAAACTTGGTTTTCAAATTTAGAATGTGCATGATTTATCATAACATTGAGTTAAAGCACCCTTTTTGAGGTGGTACCAAACATTTTGATTTAAACTTGGAATCTAAGAATTAATTAATTTTTTTTTTTTTACTATCACCAGCCTACCATTGACTCCCACATCAGATTTTAATGTTAGCTAGCACTACTGATATGATTTAGGAAAAAAAAAATCAGATTTCTTTAACACTGACTTATGGAGAGTTTACCACCAAGTGTGATTCATGCTTTAGACATGTAGAAAAATAGGTGACTATTAGCAAAGTATATAGTTTATACACACACATATTAGAGTTATCCGTAGTAAAGTAAGAAAAACACAGCACCAGAACCCGGAGTTTGGTCATACACAGGGTGAAATTTTTTTAAAAACTGCAAAAAAGTACATCAGCATTCAAGGTGGGGATGAAACTGAGAAAACCATCAACTGTGGTGGCAAATTGAGTTTCATCATGTCTTTCCTTTTTCCCGATCGCCTCCACTGCTGCTACATATATTTTCACTGGTCCGTACAACTACTATAACTAGTCTCGAACTTTGTGCATTAATCAGACTCGAATCTTTCATACTGAGTTGCAGAATTTCATACTGAGATTTAATAAAATGTCTGTACTTTGCGGATGCCACTGAAAGAGGGGATAGGGGTTGAAAGGATGCCCAAAGACATGGCCAGATTTTTGTAGTGTATCTTAAAGAGTATTATGGCCAAAGGGTGTTACCAAAATGAAGGTAAGCTTGGGGTCCCTTATTTCTGTAAGGCACCCATCATGGGTCTTTATCCTACACACAAATGGTTTAGCAGAAGGACCCCTGGAAGAAAAGAAAGTACCACTAGTGATACCTTGTCAGACCTGGTTGTCTTTGCATGAGTTTACAGAACCCTAAAATTGAAAGGAAAGAAGCTTCTGTATTTAGGGTTTTGTAGCCATGAGTTTGCGTCTGGGCCAGCGGTCAGGACGAGAGCAATCCGAAGGAGAGCAATCATAATCGGCACAACAGAAAGAAGCTGTAGCGCAGGATGACATCAGAGAAGCAAATGCAATGGATGTGAATGCTGCTCCCTATGCTAATTATGCTAGCTTCATGAGAATCAGGTCAGGGTGGCAGAATTCCTTATTCTTTTAACAGTCACTCACAAGCTGGCTGTGGTGGTTTGCATAGTTTGCAATTGAAAATTTTGTTTTAGCCTGACTGGTTGCCAAAGTTGTGAAGTAACTCTGAAACCCTGAATATTGGGGTTTCATTTTTCATATTCATGTTTTAGGGTTTCGTTCTAGCTTTAATTTCTTGTCGCTGGAGAGAATCTCGAGAATTTTGGGCAATTTTTCTCCATTTTTCATCAATTCGAAGCCGACAATCTCTTGCGAGAGAGAGACAGAGCAGCAGAGGGTGGATTTGGTTGGGAGAGGGTTTGGAGGGAGAGAGGGAGTGCGTGGGGGAGGAAGCAAGCAGCCATGAATTTTCAGGTGGTGGTGCTGGCGGGGGGTTTGTCGAAGACCATGTACCCGCTGGTGTCGAAGGATGTGCCAAAGGCGTTGCTGCCAGTAGGGAATAGACCCTTGCTTTCCTATGTGCTGGAGCTTGTGGAGGCCAGCAACATCAAGGATATTATCGTGGTAGTGTCTGGGGATGATGCAGCATTGTGTGTTGGTAATTGGGTTACTGAAGCCTTCCATGACCGTCTCCGTGTTAAGGTTTGTGCAAAAAACATCCAAGTCTCACATGGCCTTTTGTCCGCTAGCTAGCCATGGTGACAGAGGATTGTCATATATATATATTTTGGGGGGTTTGTCTCTGTGCTTTTGTGTACTTCTTTGAGTACAGATAGCCGGGGTGCTAGAGGATTGTCATATCTGATTTTTATTTAAAAAAAAAAAATTGGTGCGGTCTTGTGTTTTGCGGGTTTCTTTGAGAACAGGTAGCTGGGGTGTCAGAGGATCTGGACACAGCTGAAGCATTGAGGGCAGTATCGCACTTGCTGACAGCAGAAGATTTTCTGGTGGTGAGTGGTGATTTGGTTTGTGATGTGCCGGTAGGCGCAGTTGCAGCTGCACATAGGCGACAGGGAGCTCTAGTGACAGCCCTGTTGTGGCCTCATCCCTCTACTCCCAATTCTGAAACTGCATCTGGTGACAAAACCAAGCAACCTACCACATTTGATATTATTGGCCTAAATTCAACACATCAACACCTCTTGTATGTGTCTACAGGCATGCAGGTCAGTCTAATTATAGTATCTCAACTTGTATTTATTCTACTCAGATGCTCGGGAATTGTTTTTTTTCCAGTGTTGAGATCTTTGATTGGACTTGAGGTTTGTTCGTCTACATCGTCTTTCTCCATGAATTCTTTGCTGACCCTTCAACTTCTAAGCAGAGAAAAGACTGCACATCAATTTAGATTTTGCAACACTTTGGAGCAAAATTCTTAACCCCTTCCCTGTTATTTGCAGAGTGCCCGGGATTTCCAAGTGCGTAGCTCCCTGTTACGAGCAGTGGGGCAGATGGAGATTCGGACTGACTTGGTGGATGCACATCTGTATGCCTTCAATAGGCTGCTTGTGCAAGGTGTTTTGGAATCAAGGCCAGGACAAAAGAGCATCAAGCATGACTTGGTTCCTTATCTTGTGAGGTCACAGTTGAGGTTAGGGGTGTCATCAACCATTGTTGGATCACCTCTGGAGGATCGGGCAGAAAATGTCAACCATCTGCTAGATGCTGAAGCATTTGGAAAGAACAGACTTCAAGTGGCTCACTCTGGTTTGAAATGCAGTACCTACATAGCAAGCAAAGACAGATATTGCTCACGGGTCAATTCTCTGCAGGTAAAGTTTTGTCAGGATGATAATCACTGGCTTCCAACTTGGCAAGTTTGTCCAGTCATCTGCGCAGTAGTGACTGTTTTGAACCAACTCTGTAAAAAGAATTGTGAATGCAAAGTCATGGGTTAATTACAGATAGACTACATGCATTGATATACTGTCACTGGACATACTGACCAAGCGGTGAACTCATGAACCCTGTCCTTCATGGTTGTTGATCTCAGTTGTTGTTAGTGGATGAGCATGATAGGAATAGATTCTGCAAGTGCTGGAGGAAGAATCTGAAACACTGTTGATCAGTTTTTGGGTGCCAGTATTTTTACCATGAAGACCTTCTCACTGAGAAGTGTCATTTGCTCTGTTGACAAGGCATACCTTTGGCATAGGAGGTTATGGGGTTGACCTATCATGATCATGTTGACTTAAGTTTTTGTTTGCTGCCTGAATTGGATGCAGGCATACTTGGATGTAAATAGGGATTTAGCAGGACCGGAGGCTATTCACTTGACAGGCTACACAGTTTCAACTCAAAATAATGTGATTCATGAGACTTCAGAGATGGGTTGGAAAAGTACTGTTGGTCCTTACTGCATGCTAGGGGATGGATCCACACTAGGGGAGAGGTGCAGCATAAAGCGCTCAGTAGTTGGGCGCCACTGTCGCATTGGGTCTAATGTCAAAATTATAAATTCAGTTGTGATGAACTATGTTACAGTTGAAGATGGGAGCCTCATTCAGAATTCTATAATATGCAGCAATGTGATTCTGCAGGAGCGATCCATGCTTAAGGACTGCCAGGTGTCTGCTATATTTTGTCCCCTTTATGTTTGATTCTTTTAGATGAAAACTGTCCAATTGCTCAAAGTTTTGCTGTTTTGGTGACAATGGAAGATAATCTTGCAGTCTTGCTGTCCATATTTTGTACTCTTCTGCTTAAAAAGTTTGGGATCTGATTGCAGGTGGGTCCTGGGTATGTTGTGGGGCCCCGCATGGAGCTAAAGGGTGAAGCACTGGCAAAGAAAGAAAAGTTGTGAACTTGTAAGGGCTTTCTCTGTGTTCTAGCTTTTCAAGTCAGTCAACTGAAGAGCATCTGGCTGAATTTCTCAAGCGCGGATCCTCAAATCATTTGACAATTATGATCCAATGTCACTTGATGTGCAGCATTGTCCAGTTCAAGATTATGACTTTTAAGAATGGAGAAACTCATCAATTTGATTGGGCCCCTCAGCAATTTTGCCAGTTTGATCAGGAGTGCTTGAAGCATGACAAGTTCATTTGTCAGTGGGAGTGCCATGTATGAGCTAACTGTGAATCTCTTGTTTTGAAGTCCCTCATAATATGCCTCTGTCCAGCAGTGCAGTTGGGTCACACCAAAGAATGTAGTGAGGTGATAAGATAGTGCCTTCCAAGGGAATGTGGGTGAACTAGCAGTACAGATTCAAGCTGAATCAGTGGAACTTTGGATGTGTAATCTGTAGGGGATTGAGCAGAAAAAGACACCACCCTTTGTGCTAAAAAGGCTGCATTGCTATCTTTGTTTTTATCTTGAATCAGTAGATTATCTCTGAGCAGGGATGAAGGTTTGTGGAAGTATCTTGGGTGTTACCAGACAGCCTTGCTTTGTGCTAAAAAGGGTGCATCCTTTGGGGATTCAAGAATTTGAACATGGAAGTTTGCCTTCCCATTCAACAGACACAAGCTGGATGGGTAATTCTTTTCTGACATACAAACAGTGGAATTTGCAGTATTTTCTTTATATGTCTACTATGCCACTGAAGTGTGTGGACTGCGCTATGACAAACCACTTGTTTCAGGTAGTTGAGAAGCATCTCTGATGGCAAATTGGGTTTTCTCTGAGTTTCTTCTTGATGCTCATCAGATGGACTACTGTGCTGCTGTTGCATTGCTGGGCCTTCAGCTTCCAAGCCTTAGATTGTATGTCTGCAGGTACAAGCTTGAGCCCAACTACCATCAGGAATGCTGAAAGCACTAGGTCTGAAAATTATGAAACCACCTCTGTGGGCGGTGCACCTATACTCATTGAGGGCTTTCAAAATGTAAGAAGAGTGCACCCATAATTTCCCTAATTTATTTATTTTTGAACTTTTATTGAATTTTTAGTGATAAAAATATTCAAAGCTTGATAACTCTTGCTATTGCAGCTCTAAACATCAAGAAATCACCTTGTGGCACCTCCACTCCTATATTCATTGATAGCTTTCCAGTGGTACAAAGAACACAGCAGGGTGCCCCTGGTTTGGGGAATTTCAACCTTACAAAACTACCTTCCTTAATAGTAGGATCACAACTTGATCAACGTCTTCATGAATTGATGAATCCATGAGTTTATTTCACAGTCACTTTCAGCTTACAAATAAGGGAAGTGAAAGGCAAGAAGAACCAAGTCATAAATGGATAAGGACTCTCCAACAAGGAATTGTTATATGATGAAAGCTCTCTCCAGAAAACTCTTCTTACACAACATGGTCTAGCGAGAATTTCTTTCGCTCTGAGGGCTTGGTAGTTGTGAGATCCAAACTTATTTTGGAGTACCTGACCACTTAACATTAAGACCAAATTAATCAACTCTATGTGTACCCAAAGGGAGGCAATCAAGAATAGGGCTTGAATATTTTCCACAAGAGAACCAATTGAAACAAGTTTCTAAACCCATGCAATAAATAATTAACAGACACAAACAAGGCGAAGAAGAGGCATCACCATATCTAAACCTTCAAAAGGCTGCTCTAAAAGAACTGATTTTCCGATGAGTTACTAGTCCTGTCTCCATGATGGTCATCCACCCCTTTCTATTGAGTTATTTGCAGAAAAAAACCAGAGAATCAATCCATCTTATTTCATATGAGTGCACCAGCCCTTTGATGAGTGCAGTAGCTTCAGATGCAAAATCTGGTTCAAGACTCCCAGCAATCAGTCACAATGTCAAGGCCATAAATGGTTGGGAAGGAAAATCAATAATAATTAATACATCGATTGATTAATTAATCCTAGAGACTGTTCCTAACTCTTGCCAGTGATTTGAGGTTTTTCAAAATACAAATGGTATGCGCATCAAATTTTGGAGGAAAATCTTGGTGGTTAGATTTCCATGTGAGTACCTGCACAGCCATGTCAAGTGCATCATGGAATTTCTGGAGATGGGTTTTCTGGGGATGTGCATATACAAGACCAGGGATTAATTGGGTCACTGCCTTTTGCAACTTTTTGATCTCTCCAGATGATATTTGTAGAAGCTGGGATTCAATATTGAGCTCCCTTGATTGGACATGAGACTCGGATATGTAGACAGAAAAACTTGATTGGTTTTGAGAAAGTGCCAATTGTGTCCCGAGTCTGGATGGAAGAAGACGGGAATGCAGTCTGCAAGCATTGAGTCGAAGATTGATCGGTGAGTGGCAGAATCACCTGGTGGTTGTAAACAAAACACTTATTCTTCAAACAATTCCATCACTTTCTCAGGAGGGTTGCATTTGCCCACACCCGGACTCTTTCATGTGTGGACATCCACCTCCAGCAAAGGAGAACATCACCTTTCACTAGAATTTTGTCACTTGAGTCTGCCAGATACTTATCTCTGAGTCTGACGATGGATGGAAATAAGTCAGATATGGAATTGCAACATCATTGTTGTCCCAAGGACGTCCTTCAACAAGCAGAGTCGTCATCTTCTGCATTTCAGAAAGATGCTATATAGCTTGTTCCTCTATTCTCCTGCTTCATCCTTCACTCTTTGAAAGTCCAATGTGATTCTCCCTCCTACCATGAAGTGATCACACCCTCCAAAAGCTTCCCACTCAGGTTGTCTCTTTACCCAGTTCACAAACCTCAATCGAACTGCATCCCTGATAGTAAGATTACAGCTCCACAGATGTTGTGAGGCTTCCAAACCTGCATAAAATGGGACATAAATCACTGCTGCTGCTGTTCTTGAGTCATTTGTCAAGCATTTGTTGCACTCTCATGCGCAACAAAACCTCCAATGAAAATTGGTGGGTTTGGAACCAACTGTTGCTCAAGGAAGCTGAGAGTTTTGCAGCTTACAGCAGATGTGGACCAAATCCCCCCTTACAAAGGTATCTACACATATCTGTCCATTCACTAATTGTGTGGCACTCTTCCAGGAGCTGTACAGTAAACTCTCTTCAAATTGCATGGATATAGATGTATTTTCCATTGCATAGCTCTCTCTAGTCTCTCCCTCTTCACACTCTCAGGGTGCAACCCATCTTGGACTTCCTCTCATTGCAGCTCTAGTTTCAAGATTGTGGATGAATCTTTGCTCTGGCAAATCCTCAAAATAAGTACTACCAAAATCAGCTACTTGTGCTGATTGATTAGGTGGTGAGAGGAATTGAGATCCTTCCACTCACAAGGACTCATGATGACCCTTGACATGACATATATGACTGAGTACAGCTAGAAAGCAACACAAGCTCAATGCCCATAACAACAGACCCATGCAATGTAAAAGATTGTGGTATCACTCAACCTCACAACCATCTCCTTTTCAATCTGATGACCTTTTTTCCCAAACTGACTCCGAAGCTCCCCTGGGTTCCTATGCTAACATAAACATGAGCCTTGAAACAGATGGATACTTGTTTTATTTCTGTCCTTGAGGATCAAAAGTTTTGCTTAATTCTTTGTCCATGGAAAAGAACTATTTTGAAGGTGATGAGAGTTGTGAATAAACACATGAGAGTAACGACAACTTTGGCAAGATTCGTGCCCTTTTTGACAGCCAACTCTCAACATCCATCTTTAAACTCAATAGACAAAACTTTTATCTCTTGCTACCATTAGCCTCTCTCACCATTGAACCTGACCATAGAACTTGTTTGCAAAAATGCAGAAATGCTCATCACAATACAAAACACATGTTTAATTAATTTAAGATTAATTTTGTTAATTTAGGATTAATTTATCTGAATTAAATTGGTTTGAATTTGAATTCAAGTTGCATGTAACATTATCCAATATTTTCATTTGAATGGAACATAATTTTCAAAAAAATCAATTCATTTTTTTCATCAATTTATGGTGTGAAATAACGTGAAACCCAAACTTATGTTAGATCTTTCATGTGGAGGTGAAAATTGTTAAGTAAATAGGCTTTAAAAAGGTAGATTATTAAATATTTTAATGTACATAACATGGGCATGAAACTTGGCACATGTTAATTTATTTTTTCATATCCATGAAGGTGGTCCTAGGAGAAAGGAATGAAATAGTTACCGTGGTACCTTTTCAGGTTCGGCATTGAGGTGTTGAATAATTAATTTAATTTTCAATTCTTAATTTGGCAATTAAAATTTGAATTCTAAAAATTTCAGCACTTTGTATTAAATTTATTATAACGAAATGCTTATAAAAGAGAAGTTTAGTGCTTTTGTGGTTAGGTGGTTACTCACTTATTGTTGAAAGTTACTCAAAGAGGTTCAAGGATTAAAACTTGGTTGGTTGGTTGCATGAGTTTTTAAAATTTTCGTCATAATTAACCATTGATATTCAGAAAATTCGACAAATTAGAAAATAATTTAATTTATGTCAAATCTGAAAAGGTACCACAACATCAAGAAAAGATATGGTAGTTAGGCTTGGAAGAAGTAGGTATGGATGACACAAATAGTTAGACAAAAATATGTTTACTATATGAATTTAGATACGAGTCTATAAGATGTATTAGAAATTTTGAATTTGATGGATGAATCGATCATCCAATACAACATTGATGTAGATTTTTTGAATATAACAAGGTGGAAAAAATTCAAATACATGTATTGATTGAATTCACTTAAATGTTTGATATAGTTTACATCAATTTATGTTTTAAAAAAAGATTAATTGAGGTCTTAAAAAAAGCTATTTTCTTTCTTTTTTTTCCATTTTGTGATGTAGCCAAAAGTGGAATCACCCAAAAGAAGATTTAGCCTTCTATATTCCTGGCAACTGACTAGATTGAATTATTATAAAAATCTAACAATATGGAAAAAGAGAAAGAAAATCTGAAAGTTTGGCAAATTTTGGCCATTTATTAAATTAAATAATTTTTTAAATTTTATCTAAATTAAAAAAAAATTCCATAAGAAAAATCACTAGTTCATGATGAAAAAAGATTGATAATTTTGATCAATGTCAATTCAAAGGAAAGATGTTCATCTTAACTTTTATTTATTCTTATCTTCGTTTGTCACATTTCATGTCTTTTCATGTTATTATTATATTTCTTTTGTTAACATGTTTTATGTATTTTGTCTTTTTTTTATATAATATTTTTCAGATTATGTTCAAGTTCATCATTTTCTAGTTTATTGTAATTCTTGTGCCTATGAAAAGCATAATGCACACAAAGCAAAGTGAGTTGATAAATAGGTATGCAAAGTATGATATATAGATAACATCATATTATTAAAATAAAATACATGTGAAAGGTGATACTTAGAAATCCTTCTTGCTTTCCCATCATCTTGTTGTGACAAACATGATTGGACTCATTGGATAGATATTCCCAAGGGTGAAAGCACACTATGGTGTAGACAAAAAACTGTCATAGTTTGACAATTTTCAATATTTGTGGAACTTTGATATATCATGGTGAATGTTTGAAAAACATTTTGTAAATAAAATTTTCATTAAGTGGTGGTTTACATCCCAATATATCATTGTATCATGAAATTGAAGCAAATATGAACAAATTAATTAATAATTGGAGTACATTTTCACTTTGCAATAGCCTTGTCACAATGCTATAATTGTATAAAAGGATTAAAAGGGACTAGATTTAATGGTAGTTTATCCATGAAATTTTGCACATGTAAAAAGACAACCATGAAGAAGAATTAGAAAAAAAACAATTCTCAATTTTTTTTCAAGTTGTGAAGTTCATATTAGACGTTTAAAAAATATTTGTTAATACATTATGATCTTATAATGATGAAATTATTGATCTTTTAAAGTTGTAAAACATTCTTTCATTGAAGATGTAGATGGGCTAAGTGTTGTTTTTTTTATTTTAAATAAAAATAATGGATTTAAAAAAAATAATTAAAAAATGGTAATATGTTGTAAAATAGGGGTTCTAAATCAATGTTTATAAAATTATTGGTGTATTTTTAAACAACAATACAACTACCAATCAATTGCATATTGATAGGTTTAATAACTTATTTTATGTTTGAAGCTTAAATTAACTACATATGATTTCTAAAAAACTTCAAAGTAGGTGAAATCTTACATGTTACTAGGTTTTATATTATGTGTAGTCTCAATTTTCCTTAAAATTGTTTACATTGTAGTGTGCTTTCATTTCCAAAGTCCATCGACCTTTGTACATACTATCCTGTAACATCTCCTTGAAATGATTCCATTGTTGGGAAAAAACTTCGATATAAGATTTCTGTACCAAGGTATTCAAGAATGGTATCAAAATGAAGATAAATCCATCTTTGTTAATAGACACCAAACCATAGAGAGAGCTAAAGTGGCCATAGATCAGACAAATTGCAAAAGAATACTTTGAGAGTTTTGGGTACTTCAATAAATCAAATTTTGTGAACAATTGTTGTGCAAAATTCACTACTCTACAAATGCAAAATCATAACATGTATTTCACAGCTTGGTATTTCATGATCAATCTGTGCTCAACATTGGTTGAATTACTTTTCAAATAGTACTTTAAGTGGTAAACTAAAGTACACATTGCCTCTTGTGAAAACTACTTTCTATTTGATGAAAACCATTTAAAGAAGGAGAAAAGTAAACTATGTGAGAGCTTGGGTACCTCTTGGGTTGTTTGGGGAGTAAGGTGCCTCTTCTCCATCTCAAACAAAATCAGATCCATTAAAATTCTACCAGACCTTTATGCCAAATAAGGATTAAGGACCTTGAAAGAGGGAATTGTGGAAATTTAGGTCCCACATTTGGCTCCCAAACTCAGCTCCCACCTTGTGTTGAGCTTGCATTCCTAGAGCGACCCTGTTTCAGATCCTTATCTTACATTATGAATCCTTATGCATTTCTACATGACACATGGTACAAATGAATTGATATCAATTTGTTTGTTCATCTACATCATCCTCATAATACAACAATCGTGTGAGTGATTTGGATCTCACCAAACGAAATTAACATGTTGGGAAATTAACAAGTCTACAAAGTTGCACAAAACATGGATGTGATCTCCTCACCTTAAATCAATATCTAAAGCATCATGATCTTAAAATTCATGATACCTGTAAGATGATCACTTGTACTTATGTCTTAACTATGTCTCACATGTAAGAGTGCACAGCACAAAATGACTATAACTTGAAAGAGAGAGAGGGGTTTCAGGCTCTACAGGTAAAACCCACAAAACAAAAGGGACCTCAAACCCTATATGACACACCAAATGAGGTTCAACAGAAAATCCATGAGATGCAAACTCTGGTCATCTTTAAAAGTAGGAAAAAATAGGCTGAAAAATAAGAGGAGAAAGATGCACATTAGAAGCAAGTTGCAAGGACTAATTGCCTTTTGTGCACACTCCCCCACCTCCCCACCAAAAAACTTCTTTGTCACTTTGAAAAATCTAGCTGTGATTTTGCACTTGATCTTCAACCATAGTCCTCAAACAATGTGTGGAAAAAATAGCAAGCTGAGATCACGATCATAATATGCATATAAACTATAAACCAGTATTAGTATTAGCTGGTCTTTTTTCATAACTGGTTCAGTAGTGTCTTCATGAGATTAGTATTTTTGTCTAACACATGGTGTCAAATAATCAAATTTCATAATTCATTAAAACCAAGCTATTTTCAATATGTTTGTGTAACAATACTTCCAGTTACAAATTTCCTTGTTTACCAATTTTTCCACTCCTTGTTTATTGTCTCCCATAAAGCATTCAGACAAATTTAATAGGTGCATTTGAAGGGCACCATATATTCGATTTTTCCTTTGTATTTTCAGGTCCTGTACCTGCCTGAAGAAATCTGTTTTCATCAAGTGGGATCTTCCACCCTGGAATGTACCAGCCAGGGTCAACTGGGATGTTCTCACCAGCGGAAGGTACTAGTCAGCCTGTCACTATTTCTAAAAAGTGAAAAAAGCCCAGCGCTGCTTTAAGTAGGAAAAGGGCCTGAGTAGAAGCCCTTCCCTGATTGGAGATCTGTGCCCAAGGCCGATACCAGCCAAGGGAACAGGTCGAAAATCCCAAAAGGGCCTGTACTCAGGCCCTTCTCCTATACATAAATATCTCTCTTAAGAAAGAGGAAAACATTTATTTCTCTTTCCTCTTTCAGGGGTGGGTGCGTGGCTACACTTTAAGAACCTACAGGGTAGACTAGTAGAGTGTCTAACACAACGAGGCACATGATTGGCTAGTAGGAGAGCTTTGGCTACTATGGAAGTAGGTGTGTATCATTGGGACAACTGTGAAACAAATATAAGCACAAGGTGGCGCCACGAGGTACCCTACACATAACAACTTATAATGGTGAATAATAGAAATCACCCACCAAGCATCAAGTGGCAATCTAATGGCCTCTTTACAGTAGGAGTCAGGGCTGAAAAAACTTGAGGCCAACTTGAGCATTTTTGGATTGTTGTTTGGCCCCGAGTTACTAATAAATGCTAGAACATTGACCCCAATGGTTGCAAATTGGCTTCTCAAATTTGATGGTATCCTTTTTTCAGCCTTGAGGCAAATACAAGGCCATAAAGTTCAGTATTTATTAGTATCTTGGGGCAGATTGAAAATATTTTTTCTATTTCAGCCTTAATTCCTAGTGTAAAGCCCTTGGGGCCAATTTCAACCTTTGCACCAATAGGAATGATTGATTTGGGTTGAACTTTGGGCCTGACTCCTAGTGTAAAGATGGCCTAATTTAGTTCACCATTAGAAGTCACCAAATACACAAGAATCATTTGGCTTGAAGCCTTTGAAGTAATTGTTAATACTTGGAGACAACTAATAGAGTACTTTTTGCAAGGACTAGGGGTCCTTACTCAGGGGCCACAATGAACCAGCACCCACCAGTGCACATGAAGGATGAATGGTAAGTGGTCAGGAAACAGTTTTCTGTTGGGTTCCAGTTACGTAGCTAACCCATGGTGCTTAGCTTAGTTGCTTTTTTTTCTATCTACCTACCTTATTAACAACCCACAAGCAGGGGGTCGTTAGTAGGTAGGTAATAAAAAACAGCCCTTAGCTATGTATAAACCATCTACTCACCTAGTAGTTACCTATTTTTCTACCTATCTACCTATATATGAGACCTATTTCCTACAGAATTGGTTACCAAGGTGAAACCAAGGTGGGTACTCCCCTACATAGAGGCCGAGCAATGCTTCCAAGTTCCCTCCCCAAAGCAGAAGCATAATTAGGCTTCCCTTTGAAGCCCCCTTTACAAGTTATGTACATGGAAGTTGAAGTGAGGCCAACCAATTTGGGATAAAATTGAGGTGCTATTGGGAACGTGTTTAAAAACACAATGAGAACTTGAGGAACATTTTGAGAACCTGATGTGAACCTCTTGGGAACTTGAGGGAACACATTGGGAACAGACACAAGCAAAAACCCACCCCTCACTCCAAACTATCTGTGCTAAGCTATTTGTGCTGGAGATGGTTGATAGATTAGTTGCTGCTATCAACCACCTACCTGCAGTGTCTCACCGTGTTCCCAATGATGTTCCTCAAGGGTTTTTTTAGGGTTTTCTTTTTTTCTTTTTTTGCATTGAGCCATTTTGATTGGTCCATCAGGAAAGAAAAACAATTTTTTTTAAAGGGTTAAGATGTACACGGGTGGTGTGTACAAGGCCTGGGCATATTTTCATTAATTCTTTCCAAGAAGAAATCCTTTGGCCCACATAGTGGAGAACTTTGGGCAAACCATATGAGATAGAAGTGTGGTGCTATTGGGAACATCCTTGACAAACATCATTGAGAACATGGTGAGAACACAAAAATACAAAAAAAATTATGCCCACACAACGCTCCCTTTGCCCCAAGGAAAAAAAGATGGGCCATCTTGAGTGCATTTTCAGCCATCTTATTGGGTGCATGTAAATCTTATTTTCCTAAAACTAGTTGTTACCATTTTTTGGTCTCAACTGATAACTCTTCCTAAGAGCCTGGGTACCTATTTTGTTTCATATTAATTAGTTGGGGGTGCCTCACAAGTCTAACATTATTTATTTATTTATTTATTTTTTGCAATGAGGCAATTTGATTGGCCCATGCAAAAAAAAGTTGAAACTATGGAGGATCCCCAAACTAGTAGATTCTATGGAAAGACGGAGTGCCACCCCCTATGGCCCACCTGGCCCACCTATATAGGTGAGAAGGGGAGGACTTTGGGCAAAACATATGGGAAAAAAGCAAGGTGCTATTGGGAACACCTTTGGAGAACACATTGGGAACCTATGGAACATGTTGAGAACATGATGGGAACCCATTGAGAACTTGAAGGGAACCCAAAAAAAAAAGAAAAAAGATCCACCACTCCAAAACTTAAAAGAAACAAATCAAGGCACTTTGAGTGCATGCTGAGCCTTCCCATTGGCTGCATGAAATTTTTATTTCCAAAACTCTTTGTCTCTGATAACCCCATTATATACTTATTTATTTGGAGGCAACCAACAATACTTGGGTTGAAGTCTCATAGTGATGTTGTGAAAAATAGCATGCCAATTAATTAGAGGGGTGCCTCCAAACTTCAACTTTTTTTTTTTCTTTTACAACAAGCCCATTTGATTGGCCTAACACCAAAAACTACTGAAACTGTTGAGGCTTCACAAAATAGAAGTTTCTATTGAAAGATGGAGTACATATCTGGCCTTTGGTTTTTTCTATATAGGTGACAGGGGGGGGGACAACTTAGGGCAAAGCATAGGAAATAAAAAAGTATGGTGCTATTGAGAACATCTTGGGAAACAAATTGGGAACTTGGGGGGAACACGTTCAGAACTTGACCAAAACTCCTTGAGAAGTTGGTGGGAACACTTTGAGAACAGGGAAAGAACCCAAAAAATTCCAAACAGATTTTTGGATAGTTGTTAAATTTTGATTTTTAATTGTCCCGATTTCAGGCATAAGTGTAAAAGCGTATCTATAATACACAGTTATATCCACGTGGTATAAAATTAATTTATATATTTTCCACATGGTATAGAATTTCCTCTTTTTTCCCACGTGGCAGATAGCAATTCATCAACTTTCATATACAACTTCCTTACTGTCCAATGAATGGGCCCGATTGTGGACGTCCGGTTTCCCATTGGCTAGAATCTCGTGGACCTTTTGCCCTTGTTATTTTCTTTTCTTTTCTTTTCTTACCTCACTGCCGTAATTTTTTTTTACCCCCCCGCCAGCCCCACACCAATCGAAGAGACGCTCCTAGCTTCTTAGCCTATCATACGTAACTCAAAATTTGGTAATTTTTATTTACCATACCTTGGTACCTTACTTGCCGTAACTTGGTAACTTTTCACTACCTTAACTTGGTAGCTTTTCATTACCTTAAATTGGTAACTTTTAACTTACCATAGCTTGGTAACTCTGGTTTACCATATTTGGTAACTTTGGCTTACGCTAACTTGGTAGCTGCTCTTTATCCTAACTTGGCAGCTTTTACCTACCATAACTTGGTAACTTTGACTTACCTTTACTTGGTAACTTCTGTTGACCACAACATGGTAACTTTGGTTTACCATATTTTGGTAAGTTTTTCTTACTTTAACGTGGTAACTTCTGTTTAGCCTAGCACGGTAACTTTAACTTACCATAACTTGACAACTTTTTGATAGGTCACATACGGCGGCCGGAACGCAGCGTAAGACGGCTTCCGTCGCGCCACGCGTCGCCGGACGTCGGTTCCGAGGCCTCCCCTTCGGGTAGTTGCCAGAGCGCCGCGTCGCGGCAGTTTCTTCCGCTTTCTAGAAAACGTTCTCTCGATCGCAGCGATCTGAAGCGCAGGAAGTGTTGTTCTGCGACAAGCTACGCGAAAGCCTCAGTGTTTGATCGATCTTCTTTCTCTCTCTTTTCTTCTTTGTGCCGTTTTGATTGTTGCACTTTTTTTTTTTTCTTCCTTTCTTCTTTGGTGGTTTTGCGGGGAGGAAGGGAGTGAAAGGATTACCGGAAGATCTGCATCGGGAGCTGCTGTTGCGGGTAGGACGTGGCGATGGCGACCTTTGCGGAGGCGCCCAAGGGGAACGAAAAAGCCGGTGAGAAGATTTTCAAGACGAAGTGCGCGCAGTGTCACGCCGTGGAACAGGCTGCGGGTCACAAGCAAGGTATTTTTTATATACTGCTGCTGCCTCTCATGATGCGGATAAAGTTCCAGGTGTCTTGCGGCTTTTTTAGTTCGGTCTTTTGCAGCTCGAGCAGTACTCGTTGTGATGATCACAAATCGATGTGGAATCTCAAGCGGAACTTTGTGGCAGATCGATAGAGAGAAAAAAGATAGAGAGAGCACTGAAGGTTGATGTGCTCGACGCTTGAACCGATTTGACTGATTTCGTGCAGGGCCGAACTTGCACGGCTTGTTCGGGAGGACCTCGGGGACGACTGCGGGTTATACCTACTCTGCTGCCAACAAGAACAAGGCTGTGGTGTGGAGTGAAGAGCACATCTACGAATATCTGCTGAACCCGAAGAAGGTATGGCAAATTTTTTCCTTGGATTTGCGGCATTAGGGTGAAGAAAAGTCCTAGAAGGGACACAACAATGCACGATGTAGCCTCAGGAGGAAGATAGAGAGAGGTCAATAGGTACTGGTGTGGGGGAAGATTGAGCAGAACTTCAAAATTTGTAGTCGGAGTTTCTATTGATGTGCTTGTGTCTCCAGACTTCTCTATCTGCTGGCCAGCATGCACAGGTTTTTGGATTTTCTGCATACTGCTGTTATTTCACAGATATCATATGGAATTTCTGGAAGCTCAAAGTATGAATTCAGTGCAGGGACTTTGCCAATGTTCTAGGGCAATAATTCTTGACCCATGACTGGTGTAGCAATGTGTGAGCAATGGCTATATGAGTACTGTGGAATGTCTGGAAGGCCTAAAGTATGGATTCATGGCCAGGCATTTCACTACTTGTAAGGCCATGTTGCATTGGTGATTAGCAATGTGTGAGTCTCAGTTCTATGAGGACTGTAGCCTGAGTGGGTGTGAATGTTGTCCATTGAACCCTATGATCCTTCAACAAGTATGGAGAAGTTCTCAGTAGTACTTATGAAGATTAGATTCCTAGCACTAATTGTCAAGATGATCTAATTGTGCATTCTGGTGTTTGTGTTGATTGGTGCAGTATATTCCTGGTACAAAGATGGTGTTTCCCGGTTTGAAGAAGCCACAAGAACGAGCTGATCTCATTGCTTATCTGAAGAATTCCACTAGTGCCTAAAAAGAGTATATTTGCACTACAATTTTTGTTTTCCTTGGAAAACCAGTCAATCTTACTATTTGACCTGGGTTGCCTCTGTTGGGTACTTGGGGGAGCTTCACTTGCCAAGGATCATACTTCAGGTCGCCTCAATAATTTATGAAGTCTAATTGTCCATGTTTGTGTTGATTGAACTAGCAACAAGACAGTTTCTCACATAACTGTCATTCCAATTGAATAGGGTGTTCCTTTCTATTCATTTTGTCCTTAATGTAGTGATTCTCTTCTCTGCTGTGCCAGCATTCTGGTTCAGCAACATTTATGTGTCTCAAGAAATTGATTGTATTCTGAGTCTATCTTGCTTTATAGGTCTATATAGTGGTGGTTTAAAGCTCTCTCTATTGGTGGATGCAGGATCCAACTGTGAATTCAGTTTCATAGTTCTGCAACAGAGAATGTAGAGCCCATATTCAAATGTAGGAAAAAGCAGTGACTTGCACAGGTTAAATATTTAGTCTTGTGGAAATTTCTTTAACAATGCTAGTCTTGGATTTTGGGACTCTAGAAGATCAAACAATTGCTATTGAACAACTAATCCCCATATGGATACTTCTTATAACATGTGTATGGGGGCGTGCAGTTACATTCAGAGACTAAAATAGCTTGATTGTTGACTCAAGAAATATTCAGTACAAAATAAGGATGTCTTAGGTCTCATGAGAGAGGTCACACTCTTCAAATTAGTACCATGATTGAAGTGGGTGTCAATGCTACCTTGTAAGAAACCTTCCTCACACTTCCACGTACTTCATCAATACTACCTTGCTAGAAATCTTCCTCAAACTTCCACCTACCTACTTCATTACTGCAGTACCAAAGCTCCATGCCTATGTACGGTAGTGGTCAGCTTCTTGAAACACAGAATTATTTCCATCTCTTCTTGCATGTTGTTCACTTGGAGATTTCTCTTTGGCTACTACATTCAGCCCTTCTGTGAGTGGATCTGTCACAAAGCTGGGATGCAAATTAGCATAGGTTGGCTCTTATGTAGTGTATAGATAGGTAGAGGGAGTATCAAGATTGAAAGTGGCAGCCAATTCTGTCATTTGTATCGAGCAAAGTTGATCAGCTCTTGGGTTTTGCAAGAACCACTAGGTCCAGGTGTAGAGGTTTTTGTAAACTGGAAGATCCTTCAGTTTCAGGTTTAGGGAATATTGTCAAAAAGTTAAAAATTCACCAACTTTAGAGTTAGGTTAAAGTTTTTTGACCAATAGTTTTAGCTCCAACCATAATAAGAGTCTTTGGTTCCAGGTTTAGGTTGGGTTGAATCTGGCTTATTGTGGAGAACGCTTTCAAAGCTTGATTTCTAAGCGATTTTGAAATTTGGTGTTCCCAAAGTGTTTGCACCAAATTCCCAAAAGATTTTCATAATTTCTGGCCTGTTCCAAGTTCATTTCCCAACGGGTTCCCAAAGTTCCCAAAGTGTTACCCAGCATGTTCCAAAGACACAAAAGAAACAATGCAAATTTACAACATTTTATGATTAGTTTTTAATTAGAGTAGCGCTTGCAATTTAAAATTGGCATAGTTGCATATGATAAATTACATGAAATAAATAATAATATGAGATAAGTTCATTCTGGATTGGGGTACTAAAAGGAGTGTTTTAGTTTTAAAGGATTCCCAAGGACAACTTTGAGTTTTTTAATTATTTGTATTATTATAATTTTAGTGGATTTTTGTATGTCAATAAATAAAATGATGTTATGTTAAATTAATAAAAATATTTAAAAATATTTTGGACATTATACAAAAAATTTAAAAAATTTAAACTAATCATATCAAATGTCCAAATTGTATATCTTTATAAAAAAAATTAAAAAGAATGCATTAAGTAATGCAATTGATGTCAATTTTCTTTTATGGATAAATAATGTTTAGATCTACATTTGGCCATGTTCATTGGATGAGAATTTTGAAAACAAAAAAATTCAATCTTAAAACTAAAAGCAAACAAACCAATTGGGTTGATTTTTTTTAATTCAATAGGCCTAAAACTTGTAACCCAAAGTGTAAGTCAAATGTGAAAAAAAAAATTATGCTAAAAAATTATCAAATTGTTCATACAAGCTAATTCAAGCATTTTTTACATTTATAAATTTAAATCAAAGTTTATATGCACATCAATGTATAGATGTAAAAAATCATCACCATCACATGAATTATCTTAGTTTGGATTATTCCAAAAATTTCCCTTAAATTTGTCTTGTGTAAATGTTATTTGTAAAAACTAAGTTTGTTAAAAAAAAAAATCTTTTTTCCTTTTCTAAAAACCTCAACCATGAATGAGCTCAACATCATCATTTTATGGATGAAGTTTGTAATCAAAACATAGAACAGCAATGGGGAACAACATAGTGAATGTCATTTGACATATTTGTGTAAAGGAAATTTTAATGTTGCCATGGGAGATGTCCTTATATATTAAAGCTTCATGTTAGGATGATCTAATAACTTAGATGGATGACTTGATTGTCATCCAAGTAGATTATTGATCTTTGAACACTGATAAAAAAAAAACCTAAACTAAAAAAAGAGAAAGAAATCGTTTTAATTTTAATAATTTATAATTTATAATATGCTAATAACCAAGAAGATAATGGGCAATTATCACACAATTATTTGATAACTATCCTTATGCATAATTGATAGTTATTACCCAATTTTTTGATAACCTGTCCAGCAACCCAAAATCAACCTAAAAATCCACACATTTTTCAAGTGAGTAGCCAGGATATAAAAGGATTTTAATAAATTTTACATCCATAGCTGGTCTGTAGCCAAACATGGCTAAATCTCCTTGTGGATGATCACCTATGTGGCTAAATCAGAGAATTGGGTAAAAATTTATTAACATAAATAAATAAATAAATAAATAACTTACCATGATTAATCTTGAATAATGCTGCACATCATGAAAAGTTAAGGTTTCATGATTTTGCTCTGGAAAACACAACTTAGTGCACAATTTGCACATCAGCAAATTATAGCCAGACTTAAACTAGTTAACATCAAAAACATAAATTGGCAAAGGAACTGGACTAATTAAATTAGTTAAAAACACCAAACAAGGAGATGAATTATTATATGGCCCAACATAGTTACATTGATTGCATGGGCAAGGCAATAATTCATTAGAAAGTACGTAGATAATTCAGCTACTAATCATTTATTGAGCTAACTAAATTATTACTAATACATGGCTAATTGATTCACTAATCATTATCTAAATTATTACTACTATGGCTGTTAGGGCAGAGAGGGAGCCCAGGGGTTACAGTGTCGTGAGACAGAGGAGGCGATCTGCAGGCCGTGAGAGATGAAGATCTCATGTGGTTTTCTCGAGGAATCGTGCAATCTGATTGCAGATGCAATGGCAGGAAACTGTTATAATTCGGGTTTAGAGTGATCTATCAATTGGGTTTTTGATCTGATCGTGAGAAGTTTAGGTTTTTTTGCACATCAGTTGAAGAGAAATTGGGGAAGATTCATGATGCAGCAGCAGCGGCGGCGGCGGCGGCAAAAAGGTCGGAAGAACATAATGAGCTGCAATAACAATAATGTTGTGGTGCAGCAGCATGATGCAGCAGGGAAAGATTTCAGGCCATGTGTGAGTTGCACAAACCAGTGTTACAAGCTGCATGGCGAGATCCATAAGAAAGCAGTGCAGCAGAGGTTGGAAAAGCAGCAGCTGGATCAGCATCAGCTGAAGAAGTATAATAACTGCAGCAGCAACAACTCCGGCGGTAATATAACTGATCAGCATCTGCATCATCATCATCTGCAACAGGGGATGAGTACTAGCAGCTGCTGCAGTGATCAGCCAGAAGTGATGATCAACAATGAGCCCTACTTTGTGAAGCTGATGATCAAAGGATGTTTGGCCTATGCACAACGCTCATGGATGGTACAGTAACATATATAGGTTTGAAATTGTTGGAATTCTGGTGTAGCAGCTGCAGCTGACAAGATCCTAGTCTTCTTCATGTACTGCAGGGGATTCTAATAATTTGCTGATTTCTTCATTCTAAGCCTCTGTGGATCATGTTCATGATGTTGTCGTGAACTTGTGCTTTAGGGGATTCCGCTTGGATTTGCTGAGAACTTTCCAGAGTCCATGAAGAACAAGACGTTTACGTTGGAGGGACCCAGTGGGAATCTCTGGACAGTGGAACTCAAGAACTACACCAAAAATCCATGCATCTATAGAGGTTGGAGAGCGTTTGCTTACGATCATCACCTCAAAGAGGACGATCAGCTGCACTTCTCCCTGGCTGATGCCACTCACTTCGTCGTCGACATCTTCAACAGAGATGGGAATGCAAAAGCTGGTGCAAGAGATGCAGTCAACAGTGGGTTTATTGCCACTCTCCATGCGAGCTCACTCGACAAGCTGTACTGCAGCAAGCGCATGAGTAGTAATGAGCTGGTCGAGGTTTGGAATACCTCTTATGATGATGAGGAGGAGGAGGAGAATATTTCTGATACTAGTCATGACGAACCCAAATCACCACCCAGCTGGGGCGATGCACATGATTGCTGCAAGGTGCCTAGCTCCACGAAAGGGTTGCAGCAGAAGTCTGATGATCCAGGAACTCAGCAGGGCTTCTCAGGGAAACGGAAGCATCAGATCCTTGGTGATGATCATGGGTCTCATGCGCTCTGTATCGAACTCAGTAGCTCCAGTGATGATGATGATGATGATGATGATGATGAAGAAGACGATGATGAAATAACCCACGGATCACTGCACCGAAGCGTTTCAGGTTCCGCCCAAAAGAAGAAAAGAAAGATTCAGGGTGCAGGCTCAGATGCGGACCTTCCTCAAGGACTAGACCATGAACTTGGGGAAGCTGATCAGTACAACGATCCTGTGAGCCAATTCACAAAGATGTTTCAGTCTGGCAGCCAAAATGCTGCGAAGAAATCAGTAACTGAGAAAGGAAGTAACCCACCAGCTGCTGCTGCACGTGCAGCTACATGTATGCTTCCAGCCATCCGCTTGTTCAGTACTGCGCCTGCAGGCATGACTCCCAGCTGCAAGAGCGGAGTCATGATTGCAGCGGATGATGGAGTGATCAGGAAAGAGATCATGAATCCTGGGGGAGGCAGCTCTAGTAGTGCAGCTGCTACTAACAGGAAATGCAGCTACTCATGTGTGCTTGTTTCTAAAAGAGGTCCTGTGACTGAAGTGGAGAGAAACAAAGCCTTGAACGCAGCTACAGAATTCGCTGACAACTGCAAGAACCCCTACTATCTTGTTGTTCTCAAAGCCTCACAAGCTTATAAGTCTTTTGAACTGGTAAGAGATTCTTCTGCTCCAATAATATCATGATCAGAGTTCATATATAGATCTGCACTCCAAGTCATTTCTGTCACAGTAAATTCTAGTACACAGCCCTATACTCTAAACCCACCCACCCTTGGCAGCAAAATTTGGACAAAGAATTCAGGATCTGGCAGCTGCAGCTAAAACTAGGGTTTAGGGTCATCTGCATCTCAGCAAAAAAATTGGCAAAATTTGTATGGGAATTGAATCCCTAATTTTCTCGGTCTCTGATCATGGTGGTTTTGCTTCATGCATGCATGCTAGTGCAGGATCTACCTCTGGAGTTTGTAGCAGATCCGGAGATGCTACAGGATCTGCATGAGAGAAGGCTTTCAATTACTCTTGTGGAAGCAATTTCTGACAAGCCCTGGGAAGCACATTTGTGGCTGGAGATGCCACCCAAGAAGCCAAGGTTGAGCTTCATGGGTTTTGCAAGGAGCCACTATCTGGAAGAAGGGGATGTGTGTGTGTTTGAGCTCACTGACAATGTGGAGTTCACACTTTCAGTTTCCTTGTTTAGAGTTTTGGAGGTACCATTGCCAGTGGATGAGGAGGCCAAGCCTGATGGCTGGAGAGAGCATTATGAGGTTTATGAAAGCATGATGCAGCTTAATTGATCCAACAGATATGCCATCCTAATCAGTGATTACCTACTCTTGAACTTATATATTTCTTAGTGTTAAGTACTGGAACTTATGCTTAGTATTTTCACTGTACTGAAACTAGTCTTCATCTCAAGCCTTTTGAAACACCCTTCAAGTGCAACTAATTCTTTTGGAACTGTAAATGCAAACTGGGAACTGCAAACTTTCAATTGTACAGAGTTCAGTTCTTGCTAAGTTTATGCCAACATGCAGTTTCCTCTATTAGGTGTATGTAATATTACAGCCATTTGTCAAAAGCCAAAACCTATAATTATTGCTGTTTTGCCTCTGTTATTTAGGGCAATTGTGGGGTGGGTAATTTTGTCTCATTGTAAGTTCTGGCCATTGGGGGCATTATGCTTCATTTTACAAGACCCCTGTTTTCTGAGATCTCAGAGTCCTGCATCTAAAAGGTACTAAAGTTGGGAGAAGAGAGAAAATAGATTTGCTGAAGAAAAGATCAGAAGTTATGTATTGAAAACAATGTTAAAAGGTGGGGTAACGTGAGCAAGTGTTTATATAAGGATTGAAGGGGCCTAAGCTAATCTAGGCTAACAATCAAGACATAAGGGGTAGATGCAAGCTACGGTGGCTCAATATTGGTAAAAATTACATTCCTTATAAGTTCATATAAGATTTTTTTAAATGGTTCAAATGGACATGGTTGTTATTTTTAAAAATGTTATTATTTTAATTTTTGAATAATACATGTTTAATAGCCTACAAACTTTCTCAAATTTATGTGAAAACTTGTATTTAATGTAGCTAATGTTATTTTTTAATTTGGAAGTCCTAAAAAGACACGTGAAGAACTTTTGGAGTATTTTTGGAAAAAAATCTTTTAATGGGTGGAAAGTCAAAATGTCTGATTTGTTGAATGTAGAAGATTGTTCAGAAATTTTGAAATTGTATGAGTCTATCTATGCCCATCTACTTACTTTAATGGTGACTACTTTGGCATATTTTTCAAGGGGTGGTTGGCTTGTAAGAAAGGTCATCCTATTAATTGGGCTTTGTATGCTTGGGATAGTAACTAGGAGCAAATGAGAAGGGCCAAATGCCCACCATTTGGAATAAGCAAGGAAATTAATTGGGGGTCTTTTTCCTCAAGGCATGGTCCTAATAATAATGATGGTATTGATGACAATTATGTTATTCTTAACTGTTCTAAACAAGTGAGGGTTTTTCTACCATGATAGTTAGTGTCAATGAAGAGGATTCTTGAATATGCTGAAAATGAGAGTGCAGATCTTCCTCTTTAAAAAAAAACTTGGAAAAAATGAAATCTAATATGTAGGCCCTTATATAAACATTAGAAGGAAGCTTGGTTGAAAGGAAGAAATCTTTGCAAGCAACAAAGAGAAGTAATGGAATAAGCAAGGGAACTAATTGGGGGTCTTTTTCCTCAAGGCATGGTCCTAGCATTAATGATGGTATTGATGACAATTATGTTATTCTTGACTGTTTTAAACAAGTGTGGGTTTTTTTGCCATAACAGTTAATGTCAATGAAAAGGCTTCTTGAATATGCTAAAAATGAGAGTGCAAATCTTCCTCCTAAAAAAAAAAAACAAAGAAAACATGAAATCTAATATGTAGGCCCTTATACAAACATTAGGAGGCTTGGTTGAAATCTTTGCAAGCAACAAAGAGAAGTAATGAATGTATTTTTAAAAATGCAAAGGAACTAAAAGACAATCTAGCTATGTGTGAGAATAAATGTCAAGGTTCTTCAAATCCAACAGATGTGGACCAGGCAAGAGCATTGGTTACTAAATTAGCTGCAAGTTTGAAAGAAGTGGAGGGAGATTTGCAATTTCATGAATTATTGTTGAGAAAGGAATCTACAAGGGTGAAGGATGGGGAAATTGAACTTAAAGATGCTCATGAGAGGTTGTAGAAAGTTTCAAAAAATCTTGGTGTCCTTGAATTGAAAGGTGTCAAACTAAGAAGTGGGTTTGGACTTTAAGGTTCTAGGTGTAGCTTATGTCAAAGGGGGGGTGGGGAGTGATTATTAATCCATTGCCAATTGAAAATCCCACCACCATGGTTGTTAATACATCTAGAGTTTATTTGCTAATCCTTGTCCAATATGTGGTTTCTTCTTTGCTTGCAACAATCTTGTGTTGACCTCATGTGGGTGCATTTATCATCCATTTTGCCTCAATGTACATGTGGGAGGTAAATATTCAAAAAAATGTGCAAGCCAAACATGTGAGGAAAACTTTTCAAAAGAATGGTTCAACAATTGGGGTGTTAACCAAATTAACTTGCAGCTCAAAAGGCTAAAGATTGAAAGGGATGACAAATTCATAACAAGTGCCACTGCAAGCATTGGAGAAGCATGTTTGCTTTCTACAAATTGTAAGCATGAATTTATTTCCTTAAACCCTAATCCAAAGCTTGTATTTTTTTAAATTTGTAGGACAGTTTTTGGTTTGCATGCATTATACATCATAACTCTATAATACAAACTTCATTTGTTACATGATGGTACTTGCACTTTGTGTAGCAATATGCATAACTTGAGTTCTTCATTTGATTCACAAATAACGCATTTTGTTTCTAGTCCAATAAAAGTTGCCAAATGCTAGAGTCTCACAATTGCTGATCTAGTCATGTGTAATTTTGGATTCCAATAGTTCTTTTGAACACTTGGTTCACAAGTGGCACAATGGTAGAAATTAGTTGTATTCTAATAGTTAGAAGTTTATTATAGTGATCAAGCCTACTATGAAAGAGGTTAGAACAATGTCTTACAAGTAGGACAAGTCCATTGGAATCTCACAATTGCTATTCTAGTATCTACATTAGGATTCAAATAGTTCAACACTTGTATGGGGGTCTTTGTACTTAATGTAATGTCCTTACTTGTGCATTTATGAATGTAGTAGATGATTTTATAATGAAGTAGGTAATTAGACCCTCTCATTATTTGTTACTTGCCACTTGCACTATAGGCACATGTTCAAGTGGTCTAAGTGGTGAACCACATTGTAGGACATTTTTTGTATTTTGAGTTGCATTTCTATTTGTGAATCAAATAATGCTTTAGTTCAAAGTAGATTAGATTACTTGAATCTACTTTTTTTTACTTGTAAATCCTTGAAATCCTTATTTGTTGTAGTAATGTTACTTGTGCATACTTGTTAAATTGTTCAAATACTTGCTTACTTGAACTTGTATTTTGCAAGTACTTGTCCAAGTTGTCTAAATGTCTAACCACATTGCAAGATTTTTTTTTTAATGTACTTTGAATTATAAGTAGCAAGGTAGCTCAAAGTAACAACAAGTAATAGTACTTTAATGTACAATGAATATGCATTAGATCAAAGTAGTAGGTGAGCATGATGACTTGAACATACTTGTTTACTTGTAGGTCATATATTTTTTCACTTGTGGTTTTACTTGCGCACATGTACTTGTTACATATTTTTTAAATTAACACTTTTTTGAAGAAATAGAATTCAATAAAGTTTCCTCAAACATGTATAAATATATCAAATAGCAACTTTGAAGGATAACTATGTCGATTGTACAGAATTGGTATGGCATCATTAGTTCAACCAAAGTTTTATGTTCATTCACTTATTTTTTGCTTTGCAATAGGGCTCATTGATGGTGTCAAATGAGACGAAATTGTGATTAAAGTCCTAAACACTTTGGTTGAAGTGGGTTGCAAGGTGCAAGCACAAATTAATGCCAATGGCATTACAAAGGAACCACAACCTATAATTGAAGTTTTTGCAGTTGATCTTCATCAGGATGGTCAAGTTGTTGACGAGAATGAGCCCAACACACTCAGCATGGTGCCTCCTATCCCATAAAGTGGACTACAAGAGTGTTAGGCCTTGAAAGGAGCAACATAGCATGACTCATTCCCCAATTCAATTCCTACAACATCCATGGTAAAAGCACTTACCCAAAAACCTAGTGTAACTATCCTTGTGAAGTATAATAAAAAGAAGCAACCTAGTGATGTTGTTGATACAAGTATGCCAAGAGAGAAGGTTGGAGCACATGTTAGAAGCCCTGCAAAAGAACATGATTATGTTGTCAATAAAAAGAGGAAGAAAGGGGCATATGTTGATCTTGGCGCTACTACATTAGCTAAATATGTTTGTCAAAAGGGCAAGACAATCTCAACACGAAGCACCCCTATAAAAGATCAACAACAAAAACATACTTAGATGGATGGTGGTTTGCAAGGTTAATATCTATGTAGTTATCATATTATATTACATATAGTACATGCCAACAAGTTTCCATTGGTAGGTTGAACATCTAATAATGGGTTCTTGAAATGGATACATGTATTTTGATTCGTCCATTCCATAATTTGAAGGTGGAAAATTTTGAAACTATGTTACCCTTAATTTTTATTACAATTTTGAATGTGGCTTTTTATTGCTACATTGTTATGTTATAACCTTGGTAGGAACAAATGTTGTATTATGCAGGCCTAGGTGTTCAAAATAAGCACTGAAGCAAATGCATAATTTGTTAAATTTTTTTTAGACCTACTTGCAAACCTATTTTCCTTCTTTTATGTAATTGTTTAGTGCTTTTCAAAGATCTAAGGAAAATATATTTTGTGGAATTACATCATTAATGTCAATCCTAACATGGTTGCTCATTTGCATTACTTTATTGAATTGATACTTCTCTAACTTTAACCTTTGCAACATTTGCATATGTGGATGTTAGGTCTTCTAACACCTTTGATGTGTTGTCATTTGATTGACCACCTTAAGGGGATACATGTTGATTGAGTCCAAGCATAGGTGCATGTGTTGGATATTACATATATGGGGTGTGGATAGATCTAGAGATAATGGACCTTGCATTTGTCGATAGTACTAAAACAAGGTCGTTTAGTCTTTTCACAAAGTTCAACTCCTTCACAAGAAGTACAATCCCTCATAGAACTCACCTCCCTCATAACAACTATTGAAAGTAAAAACAACAAACATTAGAACAAATTAATTATAGTAAGCTACTTCATCAAAATAAACCTAACCAAAAAACCTATTGAAACTTAAGATAATTACAATTAGAAAAACAAACAATGCAACTAGTAGCAAGGTAGAAGAGAAGTGCCCAAGCAAGCTAAAGGAATATCCAAGAAGATGGTTTTTGAAGTTCTAAAGTGGGACAATTGAATTGAAATTAGGGTAGTTACCAATTGAATGGCAATAAGACACCCTACTTGTCAATTAGTGAATAGCCTGCATGCACCATATTAAATCAAACTACTTAATATATTGAACACTATACACACCTTAATTCATCATCACTTAATACTAAGTAGTGAATTAGGGGGATAGAACAAAGTGAGTCATCACCATTGGTGCAAAACTTACACTTGTTGAATTGAGTCTCCAAGGACTTCATAAGCATTGAACTCAAGTGCAAATGTTATATTACAATTGAAGCAAAACCTCTGCTAACACCAAATAGCTCCTAGAAAAGCAACCCATTGACTAGGGGTTTGGCAACTTACAAATCCCAAATCTTTTATGCTTTTCATATATGCATCTCCAATTCCAGGCACCATATATTCACCATCAATTCACAAAAATTAGTAATTCAAAAGCAATACTAAATAAATGAATTAAGTACTTAAGAAATGTTGGAATTGTAGGCTCCAAAAATGATCTCTTGACATACTACTAATAGGATCCATGATTCAAGTAGTGCTTCTCATGGTTATAATTATATAAACAAATTTCTAGTAGTTGCAAGAGCATGACCATTATTATGTTTTGGCAAATCAAATATAGTTTACAGACTAAAGACATCGTTCAAATATTGTTGTTGCATGGCTTTTGTTACTTAGGTTGGATTGACATATTAAAAATTTGATATTAATTTAAATATTAAAAACTTGACATTGAAAAAAAAAGAAGCTTGCCTTGGAAATTGTAATTGCAAGGTTGACTTGATCTACAAAAATACTAAATGGAAATGAAAGCAAGAATCACACATAATGGTTTTGAAATTTGGTCTTCAACATTCCTTCATAAAATTAGCCACAACCCAAGTTATAAATTAGAGATAAATAGTCCTCTTTAAGTGCCAAGCAAAAATTGCAATCTAAATATCTTGATAATATCACTTGGAACATAATGTTTTACTCACAAATTATAAGGATCTAAGTATTCCCACATGCTTATTATAAACACTAATTGATATTACTAACTATAAAGAATTGAAATGTACCTAGGTTTTAGAATTATTTGGCTATCTATAAACCCATGTCAAAACGGCCATAAATTGTTAGTGGGAAATGCAAAGTAGAGAAAATAATATAAATAATATAGGACTTAAATTTAGAAAGTAAACACATCTTTCTTTCAATCAACAAGTTTTTTTGCATTAGACTTGGAATCAAGTACATCAATTGGGACTATTTTCAATAAGACTAAGTATGTTCTCCCTAATTTGTGCAGGCATACTGAATCTAGGGTTACCTTTCCTTGTTGCATTAGGAAGCATTGGGAATCTTGATTTGATGACCAAATGAAAATATGTAACAATAGAATGAACATCTTTAAACAACATGTAAGAAAGGTTTTGAATGTTTGGTCCTACCATGCACTTACACCATATTCCACACAAGATCATGTCACCTTCATACCACATATTCCCCCAGCCATCATTGAAAGTTTCCATGCACCTATGTAATGGCTTGTTGCAAAAAACAACAAAAAATGCATCTCCATTCTCTAACTCATTTGAAACAACTACATAGATATCTCCAATTTCAACTTTGTTTGCCTCTATTTCAATGTTATCCTCAACATCTGAGTCATCTGAATTTGAACCATTATCTTCCTCACCAACCATGAACCTTCTTACCTATTCCATGTATCCAAAAAAAGATTATAAATTGATCCCAAGTTGATGCTACCAATTCATGAACTTGGAACAATAGTAAAAATAACATACACAATGTGCAATAAACTATTAGGTCAACATTTCAACATTAGGTCAAAATAGAGGTTAAATTAAAAAACCCTTGCATGTGTAATGTTGTGGGGTTCAAGCATGTGTAACATCCATGGTTGCACATGGAGTTTGTTCTCACAAAAGCTTGCATTGTCATCCATGCACTTTGGGTAAAAGTAAACTAGTTGCCTAAAATTCAACAATGTAACATTAATATGTGAAATAGAACAAATGGAATGCATTAACCTAGACTCAAGAATGCTTTTGCAATCCCAAGCAAATTTACAATCTACATCCTCAGGTTTGATAAGATGGAAGGAACGGATAACTTCACGACAAGCATTTGGATATGCAACAAGTTCTTTTGATTACTTTCTAATGTAGAAATCAACAACATTATTACACACTAAAGTTGATTTCCAGATTCCATATTCATCTACTTTTTGTGAATTTCCTACTTTAGTATAACTCCAACTCCATCATGAACACCGTTCCCATGGCTTGATCCAAAGTAGGACCATACCATGGGACATCCATGGGGTAAAGCATCACTTTTTGTTTTTGCTTGGTACTTAAACATACCAAAAATTAAGAATTAAGGTTCAAAAAATGTTTTAAAATAAACCATGATATTTGATAAGCCATAAATAAAGTAAAGTACCTAGAAACGTGATACCATGTTTTACATGATTTGAATTGGGCTATGCACCCATTAGACCAAACAAGGTGTTCATTTGGGCAAACACCTCTAGAGGTCAATTGTGCCCAATGTAGTTCAAAACAATGTTGGACAAAAAACGTATCATGCTCATTATTATTGGAAATGTAATAATGATACTCAATCAAAAGCTTCTTTTGGGTGGATGTGGGATTAGCCAAGTATGTGGGATTCCATTGATAACAAATGTGAACCAAAATTGTTATTTGAAAAGAATGCCAATGCATTTCTTGGACTTTGTTGTAGTCTTGGAATGAGTAGTTCTCTGCAAAATCCACAACTGACAAAACAAATGAAGGTGGAAATGTGTTTAAATAGACATTATATTGTTCCTCCTAGAATTTGGACACATAATTGCACATCATAATTTTTTTCAACTTTGGCCTCAAATTATCCAAGAACTCCCTTGTTGTTGTCTTTTTATATTATAACCATAAAACTTTGTTGGGATTTCCAACTTGTGTCTTACCATGAATAACCAACGCATAACACTTCCACTATATATAGATAGCAAGATGTTTGTTCTCTTTAGCAATGCATGTCATGAACATATCTACACCACAATTCATGCATTCATCTTTTAGACAACATGGACTATGCCATATAGAATCCTCCATTGGACATAAGCTCAAAGTCCACATGTCAATGAGCCTAAAGAATTATATTTGTTTAGCAATGCAGTGCCTTGGAATCTCGAAGCAACAAATATCACAATTGTAATTACATATTTTACTATGAACTCCTTTTGAGGCTATCTGCATATTGTTGAAACCATGTTGTAATTCCACCATTTTTTAATGATACTTACATGTGCATGTGTTACGTTCCTTAAGCCTCTTTACATAGTAGGGCTTTAATTTTTCAAAAGCTTGAAGCCCAACCTTACACTCTACATGAACTTTCATGAACTGTGTGTAAAAGTCCAACTACAAAATGCCAAGTTCCAAAATAAGTGCAACTTTAATGGAACTTATAATACAAATGGCATTTAAACCTTAGAACCTACAAGTATACAATTTGTGGCAAAATCAACTATTTACAAGTAAAACATATAATAGACAATTAGAACAAGTAGAATAAAACTTTGGACAAGTAGGCAAGTAACCCTACAAGCAAAAACAATAAATAATTTGAAAGTAGCAAGTAGACCACATTCATGGCAAATAGCCACTAAAACTAGTATTAGTTATTCAAGTAGGCAACTAATCCAGAACCTGCAACAAGTACATACAATCCTTAACCAAGTAGGTAGTAACTCCCAACCTAGATAACAAGTAGACAAACATGCATGCAAGTAGAAAACAATCCATCTCCAAAGTACCTAACTTAAAACAAAACTTGGTTTCAAGTAGGCAACTTCACAACTCAACAAGTACATAGTCATGCATGTCAAGTACATTAGCAGTAACTAATAAAGTAACTAAGTACATATAGTCCTTAGCCAAGTAGGTAAGTAACTTCACAACTATAACAAGTACATAGTCATGGATGGCAAGTACCTAGCACTTAGTTAGCAAAGTAATTAAGTACACATATAGTCCTTAGCCAAGTAGGTAAGTTACCCTTCAACCTATGGCAAGTAGACAAGCATGCATGCAAGTAGAGATAAACCCTTTACTAAAGTATCCCTTCCAAGCCAATAGTTGGTGAAATAGGCAAGTAACTCCACAATCTACCACAAGTACATAGTCATGCATCCATCCAAGTAGAAACACTAAACAATGAAGTAACAAAGTAAAACCTATGTTACTAGAAGTATGCAAGTACTAACTCCTTACTAGATCCTAACCCACAATGAGACTACAATCATGCATAAGTGGAAAACAATAAGGAAACAAAACATCAATATCAAAAAATTAAAAAATTAACAAATTTGAACACAAGCACAACAACAAAAGAAAATTTCATGTCCTAAACTTCCTCAAAAGATGAAATTGGGAATCACAACTACTACATAAACTTACCTACATGAATTGATATGGCAACCAAAATTACAAACTAATCATTGTACTTGTATGCTTAGAATCAAATAACACAAAGTTCGAACAAATGTACTTAAGACTCTTGCAAGTAATGTGTTGGGGTGTTGTTTAAACACCTTGGCACTCATGTGCTTCCACTTCACATCGTTTCGTATTGGTGACATTATTGTACCTATTTCCCACCATTTAAAAACCTCTTGACAATCTCCTTCACTTATCATGTCACAATGATGCTTCCTAGGTAATCCCCCCCATAGATTTTCTCCTGTTTCATCAACATGCACATGACGTTCCAATGCTTTTCGAATCATGTATTTGGAGGCACCAATAGCATTTGCAATATGAATTTGACTTGTGTTTTGGGTATTTGACACCATTGTTGTTACTTGTACAGTTTTGTATTAGGAATTTTGACCCTACCTTGCAAATGTTAATGTAGCATATGCCTCTCGTATGCTTCCTAAGGCTTGTAATGCTTTCTCTAACCCCTTGTTAGAACTAATGTGTTTGGGCAAAAGTGCCCTCACAATTTCATGTTCCATAATTTTTCACACAATGCCTCTTTTCTTTTCATCATTGAACTTTTGTAAAGTAATATCCAAATTTGCCACAAATTTGTTAACAATTGCTCCACATTTTTCCATTTAAGGACGCCACTACCCTAACTTGTTTTTGTTACATCATGTCCAATTTCATTAACTGTTAATTTTGATCGTTGCCATTTTCTTAAAACCTTTTGGTATTTTCATTTTTCTGTAAACTATAATTTTCAAAGCAGAACAATAGGTCAAAATAAATCAAGACATAAATTATGCCTTTTCAAAAGCTTAATAAAAATTCATATAAAGAAAGGGGGTACTTTACACATACAAGCTACTTATATCTTCTACAACATTGTTGAACATTTGATAACATGTAACATGGATTTAGAAATGGTTTTAAAATCAATAAACAAGAAGGTAATTTATAACTATGAATAATTAGATTTGAAATGTTCACAAGTTGGAGATTTTTCATCCTTTATATCTTATGGCATTTTATGGAACTTCGAGTTCATCCTAATGATAACATCCCATATGGAAACAACCATTTTATGGAGAGCATATTTCTTGTTAACCTAGGATGCAAAGTAGTAATGGTTAGAAAAAAAACTAACTAGTGGACAAAATAACATTACGTAAAAAGTTATTGCACTCCCCAACCCCAGGGTATGGTCACTCCTTTACTAGCTTTCTTCTTAATAGGGAGACTAGACCCAGTCTTGTGGAAGGTCAGACTCCCATTCAATAATCCCAAAGGATGAAATGAAATGAAAAATTAAATGTAACAAACACCAAACTTGTTTTGAATGGCATCTTCTTGTGCTTATTTTGTTGCTGAAACTTTTTTTTTGTGAATAGCAGATGACCTATTGAACTTGGCCCTATTATTGCCCATTTGTAGTAATTATGAACATGTTAAAATTGGTACTTGTGAGACCTTGAAAATCCACCAATCATTTTCTTGCATCAACAATTTCCAAGAAATAAAACTTAGAAAAATGTTGCTTACATGAGTAGAAAAACTTTTCTTCACTTGTTTACAAAAAATGAACAAGTGTTACTTATTCAATTGAAAAAAACAACAAGGATTCAAAAATAATTTGCAAACCGTAATATTTTACAAGATTTTTCCCAAGAATGTGTAATTGAGGGAATTCAAAGTACTAGTATGAAAGTTATCCAACCTTCATTGATGTGCAATATGTTGAAGTACCTTGGGTGAATGATGCAAACTACAACAATCAATTTAGTTGTGTTGTTGATGTTCAGCAATGTTTACCATAATCTAGTAATAAGGTGTCGCAACCCTAGCTTTGGGCTCGTGACCAAGGCTAAGGGGTTGCAAGGTTGCGGGCCAAGAGGAAGGAAGCCCGGAAGTCAAGGCAAAGGCATTGCAAGGGTGCAAGCCAAAAAGAAATCCGGGAGTCACATCACAAACTCCCGGGAGTGTTAGAAAGTGTGAGAGAGTGAACCCTCACACTCCCAAGGCAACTCCCACTTGGGAGATGGAGTCCCGGTGAACTCCCAAAATTTCAAAGAGCGATTGCAGGGGACAAAACTCAATGGCTCATGGCGTTCTTTATATCATTGGAAAGCTCTTGAAGCGTAGATGTCTAAAATGGGCTCTCATTGCTCATTTGGACATCTGAAACACAAGTTATGGCCAAAAGAA
>Ga0116227_10002597_pt1 | contig 40785 bp, 41 predicted proteins | sample S1TSphgellanicum_FD_89693 | JGI IMG/M metagenome (GOLD analysis project Ga0116227, IMG submission 89693) | Host-associated microbial communities from peat moss isolated from Minnesota, USA - S1T2_Fb - Sphagnum magellanicum MG | ecosystem: Host-associated > Plants > Peat moss > Unclassified...
AGGTCCTGGGCAAGGTGGAACCTAAGGACATCAAGCTGGATTTGGGGGTGAAAGAGCTTCGGGGAAAGGTTGTGGGCTGGCTGATGACGGCGTGGGAGGAGCTAGCGGTGGAAGAGCAGATGATCAGGAGGGGTTGGGAGAAGTGTAGACTGGGGAAGATTCACGACTCGGCATTCCAGAGCCATGCAATCTCGGAGTGCTTGACCAAGGGGCTGCTGGCAAACTTCGAGCCTTTGGAGGATCGTGAGGAAGAAGCGGCAGTTCAAACTGCTTGTGATGTGCAGATTGATGAGCTCCCGCTTGCAGCTTCGGTTGCTCACGTTGTGAGCGCCTGCTTGGAGGATCAGGAGACATTAGCAATTTTCGACCGGCTAGACATGGAGGATGCAGAGCAGGTCGAAGAATTGCATAATCTGGATGAGTTCGATAACATTGAGGACATTGAGTTCGAGTGAGTTGCTAGTAATATCTACGTGAATACTTTGTCACTAGGTATTACTGTACCGTAGCTCAGGCTCAAGTCGATGTCGGAATTCTGGACTTTGTCTACCTGATTGTCTGTATGCAGTTACAGATGACATTTAAAGAAGATGCATGCAGATCATCAAGTCATTCAAGTCGAACTACATTGCGTTGATTTCATTTCGAGTTCTGATTTTACCAGCACACATCATGTTTCTCTAGAATGTTCCACAAGGCTCAGACCGCATGCATTCGGAATCTCTTGCCTAGTAATGATATGAGAGCCTGTGCTGCGAAGGGGATCCCTGATCAGAACTGCACGTGACTACATCAAGTCAGAACTGCAGTGCACCGCGCCCAACTTTGCGATCGCGCGGGCCCACGTACGATACAGTGCGCTGGCGGCCGCGCGCGAGCCGCAGATGTCACGGTTTTCGTTATAGGTACCTATTTTCCTGGGTTTCGCACTGAATGATCCGCAATAATTTATTTATATTTCGCATTTCGCACCGCAGGACGGATTTGTATTATTTTTTCACAGTGGCCTGAAAATAATTAATTTAGTGCGAATAGGGTATGCCACTACGGTAGGTTTCTTACCAACCATTTCCCATGATGGGTCCCATGAAGATATATGTGAGCTTGTTTTAGACTTGAAGTCAAGGTAATGCAAACACAAAATGCAAGCCTTTGGAAATAGAAATTGTTATTGTTGGGAAAATGAGAGAGGACAAAGCTCCATTGTCGGTGTTTTTGCTCATGAGGTAAGAGATGAATAAGTCTAAAATCATGGCAAGGAAATTGTGGGCTCATCAAGCTCTCATCTATTTGTGCCCAATGGTCTTAACAGATTGGGAGTATGGATGGTGGTGCAAATACAGAAGCTTGATTAGGTAATGAGATAGTAGTAGAAGCAAGCCCCAAAAAACTCTCTTTGTCATTGTGAGGCAATGTGAGCTGCTTTGGGTGAGGAAGTCATAGATGCATTCCAGTCTACCTTTTGATACGCAATATATCTCTCAAGTGACCAAATGGTTTGCATTCAAATGCTTAGTTTGTCTTTTGTCATGTTGGGAAGTAAGCACATTCCTTGTTGTCATGAAGAAGGAGAAGGTTAGGATAAGAACTAGAAGATGATGATGAGGAGAGGGTTGTTCAATTTTCACACTCACATGAAGATTTTACAGGTGTTTGATGAGCATCTGGACTTGCAGCTAGAAGAAGAAGAAGAAGAAGAAGAAGAAAGGTTGGGACAAGAATGAGAAGATGATGATAAGGATGGTTGTGCAGGGATGTATGCACGCAGCTACTCACTGAGCATGCTGCACATAACTCAGGTGAAATGTATGTGGTGATGCTCATACATGTAAAACACAGAAGCATTTTGCTACTTACAGCATTTCCAGCAGATGATTATTAGCTTGATGTCTTTGAGGTTGTTCACAGAAGCTGCAGATTCAGAAAAAATGCAGCTGAGGGAGAGAAGGAATGGACAGCAGCTAACCCTGAGCATCTTGCACAACATTCTTGTGGAGTTAAAGGAGTGGAAGGAGTGAAATTCTACTGAAGTATAATTGGCAGTTCCATTCTCTGGAGGAACCATTTCCTGATATGAGTAGCATCTCTTCGTACACCAGAGCATTTCTTTGCAATCTTATACACTTCCGGTGTTTCTCTTTTGGTCAAGGAGAAAGATGCTTCAGCTAGGGGACCCCAGGAAATGCAAATCAATGAGGAAAGTTTCTATTATGAAACACCATGGAATAATCAAGATTTGTCCTTGGAAGAAAGCTTTGTCTAAGTGACAGTTGAGGAAGATGTGGAGTCCACTTCACAACCGGCACTTGAAAACAAAAGTTGGCACGATGTCAGAACAACTGTTGCATTCAATTTAGTGGGAGATGGCCAAGGCAAAAGAGATTCATCCGATACTTGAGGCCAATAAGTCTTGCACAGGACTATAATTTTCAAGCTGTTGGTAAGCTTTCTGTGGTGGAGATTGTGAAGATTGGCATGCAAAAGAGAATTGAGGAAGCACACTGGAGTCAGATCAGCTGGTAAAGGAACTTGTTGGGATTGAAAACTGGATAGATAGTGTGTACTGTTATCAAATCTCCAATGCTGAAAAACACAGCAAAGCATCCAATCCCAATTTCTTCAGCAAACCCTCTTACCATCTTGTCAAAGATCTCATTGTACGTGATGCAAGGTGGGTTGTTGCCAACAAATGTCCCCAGAATGATCTCATGAGTTCCATACTGAACAATCCTTGCTAGCTTCTGCAGCTCTCCATAACTTAGATGCGGATCTCACTTCGTCAGTTTTGGAGTTTTGTGCTTGCAAGACAGATTTGAGACAGGCCACAAATGTAGAAAAACAGCTTGCAGACTGCTTGGCAACATGCCATCTCTGTGTGTGTGGAGGGATAGTTTTCCTGTCCAATTGCAGCACAGCTCTTGTGCAAAGCTTCGCCCCCTAATCTTGACCTGCAGGAATGAACCTTCTCTTGTATCTGATGGAAGGGTATCTATGTGTGAACGAACCATGGGAGCAATTTCACTGGCAGACCTGCCCCAGTTATGAGCAATCTTTTGCGGAGTTTGTAGCCAGGTTCTTCTTCAATCTGTTACAGGTGAAGAGACTTCCTACAGATTCTGGAGCTCTAGATGTTATTAGGTGCACGCAGCAGCAGTATGTTACCGGATTATTAGGCAACAAACTCTCGATTGCAAAACATATTCCGCGGTGTGTTTTGAAATCAGAAACATCTTCTTCCCAAAAAGATGCATGAGAATAGAAAACTTTGTGCTCAAAGCCTTTAGCATGATTGCTGCTGGAACAAACCGTTTCCGTTTCTCACGATTTCAGAAACCCTCAGACACAATCATTCTCAAGCTAGGAGAAACAACAAGGGAAAAGCAGCGCAGTGCAACAAGGATCCCCAATCACATATCAGACTGTAATCTTCAACAGAAAATCCCCTGAAAAGCTCTTTCGAAAACAGTTCCTTTTCATTTCCTTGTCTGTAGAGAGTTTTTTGACAGAGGTGGTGGGCCATGTTGCGTCTTGTTGGAGCTATTTTTGTACCATTGAATCCTTCGCGGGGAACTGCGCCCAAGTTGATGGATTTTGGGCAAAGCCGGCAATAGATCTATCAATGTGTTTCATAGCTTGCTTTCGATCTAGAAAGTGTCATACCTTTTTCTGATCATGGATTGAGTCTCTTCTGTGGTGGAGCTTGCCGAGTCAGCCTGAGAGGGGATTGCCAGATCCATACTCTCTTCACCTTGGAAAAGAATAAAGATCAGAAGATTCTCGATTGAATTCCTTTGTAGCTATTAAGATTCTGAGAATCCTCGTGGGAAACTGACGAGAATGTTGGTGGGTCGGAGCTAATGCGCATGCTGATTAGGCGAAGCATCCCCTTGAGCAAAAACACACTGTTCCATAAAGAGAGACCCTTGTCGTACTATTGAGTATTGTTGTTGTATGGGAAAAGTGGTTGTTCCTTTCCACCTTCAGTAATTTCAATAAGCTTCATTAGATAGAAGAGATGGCGGCAGCAACCATGAACTTGATGAATGCCGGCTTGCTTCAGGGCAGCAGCAACAGTAGGCGGCGGATGACTGCCCTTCGGCTCTCGCACCTCCAGCCTATTCTTCCACCTCTTTCGTCTAGTGGTGGTGCTCGACCATGTACTGCAATCGTGGCTCGACAGCAGATGAAATCTAAAATCACACTTTCTGGCCCTGCATCTGTTGAATTTGTAAGTTTGGGATCGAGCTGCGGGAGAGCGCTTCCTTGTAAGTTTTTTTTTCTGTGGTAGATTCGGGTTTCTTGCATATATCTCTTGAAGAGGTTTGGGCAAGTGAGGAGAAATGGATTGCTTTGTAGGTTTCTTCACTATCCAGGCTGATGCTTGCTGCTGTACTTCTTGTTTTTGGGTGTGGTTTCTATGACAACAGTGGTGTGTAGAGCAGTGGGAGGAGCGGCAACAGAGACACAGGTGGATGAGAGCCAGGTTGAAAGTGGCAGCAGCAGGCAAGCGAAGAAGATGGATGCAGGGATGGAGCCGAGTGATAACAACTGGAAGATCAAGCTGCTTTATGATGGTGGCTGTCCTATTTGCATGATTGAGGTTCAGAGATGATCCACTTCATAAATTTCTTGTTTCTTGAGAGACTTGATTATGAAAGCTTGTCATGCACAGAAGAATAACTATGGAGAATACTTATCCAGCTCTTCTCATCACTGAGAACTATTTGACTGCAAATATAAATGCAGAATCAGTCCTGTACTTTGGTTTTTTTGTTGATTTATGCACTTCTTTCTTGATTGAGAGGAATAAGCATTTTTCAATACTCATCTTGAGAATTAACTACTACTTTCTTTTGATTGAGCTTGAGTGGGATTTTGGTGTTTGCAACAGGTAAATATGTTGAAGGAGAGAGACAATAAGTACAGAGCTATTACATTTGTGGACATTGACGCTGATGATTATTCTCCTGACGAAAACAATGGAATTGAGTTTGAGACGGTATTTCATATCTAGCTTTCTTGGATTTTTGTCTTTGTTTGATCTCAAATTCTCAGATGCTAGAATCATATGAAGTATTGTGATGCTCAAAGATGGTGGAATAGAGTCTGATGTCCTTTGTATTTGAGCAGGCAATGGGGCACATCCATGCTATTCGACGAGATGGAACAGTCCTTACTGGTGTTGCGGTAGGCTCCCTTCTCCTTTCACCTACCTTTGTTTCTGTCAATGACCAAGTGAAATAAATGTCGTTGGTAGGAAGCACAGGGATATAGGGCAGCTTTGTGGACAAACCCAGGATTTGAACTAGGTTTAGGTCCTGGAGGGTGAGTATGCGAGAGTAGCAGTTTGATTCATCTGTGATCTGCAGTTGACATACATTATTATACTTTCCTTGACTTGTCCTGCATCAAGTGAGGAGTCTCGGTGGATTTATGTCAGCTCTTTCTTATGCACAATCATTCAATCCGTCAAAGTCCGTATGTCAGCTTGCCAATACAGATGTTCGTTTCCAGCCTCTTGTTCCAAAGATTTTGACTTGTTTCTATAACCTTTTGATCTTGACATACAAGAGAATGTGGGTGGCCTGGGCTTTGCAGGCTTTCAGGGCATTGTATGAGGAAGTAGGGCTTGGATGGATATATGCCATCACCAATCACCAGCCTGTAAGTCCAATTCAAGAGAAAATGATTGATGTTATTTATTTAATGCTTGGCATTCTGTTTCTTGCATTGTGTTTCTGCAACTGGGAGAGATGGACATCACTGGAGTGATTCAGGACTGATCTCATTCACCTGAATTTACTGAAGTGTCTTTCATGGTCTGGTTGGTAGACATTATGCCAGGACCTCAGAGCTTAATGTTACATGGCACATCCATTCACATACGTAACTAAAAGTTTGGCTCTGTTTCTAGTGGGCCACCATTGCAGATGCTCTCTACTCATTCTGGGCAAAGTACCGACTGCCCATTACAGGTGCTTCTCTCTCTCCTCTTTGTCTGGGTAATTTTTTATAGGTATGGTAACTTGAGTGTGTCCTATTTGGCCTACACTAAGAAAATGGGAGCCCCTTTGAACCATGCAAACAGAGAAGAATATCTCGGATGGGGATAACGAACAAAACTTCAGTTGCGTGTCTTCCTCCATTGACTAGTGTGAGAGATCCTGCAGGACTCAATTCCATACATGAGAAACTTTGTATTAGAACTGAAGTCAAAGACCTTTTTCATGGAGTCCACGTCAATTTTTGTTTGCAGGTCGTCCCCCCTTGGCAGCAGTTTTGGAGAAGAGACGACAATTAAGGGTAATCATCTGACCTTATGGTTGACTACTCATGCATATGGTCAGCAGCTTTTTGGCAGTCTTCTTGCAATTCCTACCTTTTGTCTAAGTTGGAATTTGCTCAAACCAGAGGTTACAAGTAAAATAAAATGTGGAGAGTTTTGAGTAATGCAATTGAGATGGTTGCAGTTATTTTTGCCTTGTTGCAGCTGAGAACCTGAAAAAAAATTGGAATTTATGCATCCCGCTCTTTAGGTTAAGAGTCATAGGAATTTCCTGCAATTTGTCACCATTCTCTGTCAAAAACTGTGTACAGGAATATTCTGCTCTTTGGATTGACTTTAGCTTTGTGGATTTTCATAGCTTGTTCTGTACAAGTTGTTGCCATCAATGAGCAGTTCTGGTTTTCATTTTGAGTGCAAAAAGTATGCATAAGTGTTTGCCCTTGGTGTGCAGGAAGAACCTGAAACATGTCCTGATGCTGAACGTTGCTGTGTTGATTTTGACTAACTGGTGACCAGAATATCATCCCATGGCAGCTTATTTCTGCAATGGAACATGCAGATTACCACAACTGAGAGACATTTGATCAAAGGAACATTTCTCCAAATAGTGTACTGTTGTGCACTTTTTCTTGGGGGCCTTTGGGTTTGCAGTTGCTGGGTATAAACTTATGTTGTAACATGACAACGTACAACTGGAATTTTAGGGTTTACATTGCGTGCAGCAATTTTTCATGGAATTAGGTGGCTTTGATTGGAAATCAATTTTCTATTATTTGGTTTACAAGTGATCAGTCACTTCAGCAGAGCTTGGAATTTGAAGTTATTAGATGTACATTTCGGCTGTCAGCAGCTTATCATCTCAAAAATTTCAAACTGCAGATTGTAGACAATCATGTCTTGTCTATATGTGGTGTAATATGCGGTCTTTGCTGATGCAAAAAAGTGCTATAATTCACAAGTATTGTCTGACAATCTTTGTAGAAATGCAAGTCAAATTCAATTTTCAATGGTTTCTTCACATGGGCATGTTGCAAAACCTGAGGATCAGGTTAAAAGCTCCAAGACATTCACAGGTAACTACTGTAAGAAAGCACTGGGATGTAGTAATTTGTTTCATGTTGAGGTCAAATGTGTTTCTCGGAGCCTCACCTGGTAATCAAGACACTCCAATGCTGGTCTTCAAAATCTGGATTTACATCATGGATAGTGTGGCATTGAATTATTCTGACCTATGGCAGTACTTCACTTATGGTGTTACTTTGTAAGCTCGAAACTCCAATGCTTCACATAGAAGAACTAGTGTGCACAAAGGAGAAAAAAATTCTTTCTTCATCAGAGTTCTTAGATGTAGTGAAGAACATCAAGGATCTAGCTATGAACTCAAAACACAAACATACAGTTCAGAGTAATACATGTGAACATTCCTCAAAATGTGGGACTGATTAAAAACTACACCACTCCATAGTCTCTCCCTTCCAGGCAGACCCAACAAATGGTGCATCACATTGTACCTACAGGTTGGTCTAGTTTTGCATGTAGATTGTAAAGGACTGACTCCAAAGAGATGGTTCTGGTTCCAGCACATTTGCCAAGATCTGTGCCACCTATGTTCCTTCATGGATTCAGGAATCAATCTCAATGGATCTGGCTTGCAAGAAGTGCGAACTGCTCTTGTTTTCATTTGTGTTCATTCATAAGGACATCTAACTCAATGTAGTTTAGTTAGGTATTGTTCAGATTGGTGATCACAGGAGTAAGGACGGGTGCTTGAGTGAGGATGTTATTGACATCTCCAAGAATTTTTCTATGATGAGCCAATCAAAGTAGCTTCTTGCAAAAACAAAACAAACCCAAAAGAAAAAAAAGCACTTTGAGCGAACCCCATCCCACCCTCCTTCCCCTCACCCAAACTAATGAATAGAACTAACATTATATGGTAAGAGACAAATGGATCTTGCATGATGAGGTTAGAGAACATGATTTTTATTACAGACAAAGTTATACAAGGACCAAAAGAAAGAAAAAAACTAGTAACAAGTGAAGATGCTAAATTATGACAAGACCAAGTCGCTTAATCACAATTCACATTACATAACCAAGGTACCAGTTATTACAAAATTCTAACCTAATCTTACAATCTGCACGTCCACAAATATGTGGACTCATTACAGGGTGTTACGTTAAATCATTCTGTTCTTTGCTTTCAACACATTAGGTACCATGAACAAAGGTTTTTGATCCATAATAGGTAGATCCACCAAACATGAGCAGACACTTCCTTAAGAACAGCTGGGTCTTGAAAAAATCTCTCCACATATGTAATACAAGCTAATTGTTTTTCAATATACATGTTGTTCTGTTTTGACTTCTTGATTAGCCTAATGCCTTTTGTTTCTTGTAGCGAAAGGTATGCATTTTAGTAGGATAAAAGGATGGTGATAATTTGGGGGCCATGCCACACCTCTTGTTGCTGCCATCACTCTTCTCTTCTATCCTTTTGCCATGCACTAGTGGATGAATGACTTCTTTGTTAATGTCATTGGACATGGCAAACCCATAAATGTTTCTTTAAAGAGATTTATTGTAAATTCCAATTTTCTTTTAAAACTATTTTTCGGATGTAAAGGTCAAAAGCTTGCATAAATCTTATTAAATGACCAGAAAGACACTAAATGAGCCCCATTGCAATTTAACAAGATTGTCATATAATTATCATAGTAGCTTGGCAGCTTTGACACTAGTGAAAATGTTGAAATTTACATTTTTTCCTCAAAGAACAAAACTATGTGAAGAAGGTAAAGAATCCAAGGGGGGTTCTTTCAATTTTTAAAAAAAGTTGGAACCGGGATCGCTGGTTCTCTTGAAAAGCAAGAACTGGCCAACAAATAGTTTTTTTAACTTCCCAACATTGTCCATAAAATATGAAGTTGGGAATCTTGTTCCAAAAATTTATTTGAGCAAAAACTGTTCCCTAAGTTGTTTTCAATTGTGTTGACTAGGCTTTGAAGAAATGTTCCTTGCAATACAAATTTTTCCATTTGTTGTCTTCCCAAGTCCTTTTTTAACATTTTTAAACTACAAGGTTTGTTTCATTTGAATTTTACAAGCTAGCACATTTACTTGGGGGTGAGGTTCACCTTGAAGGAGTTGCAGCTTTGGAAATTGTGGAGTTCAATTTCATGTAAGGCTCAACGAGATATCACAAACACATATATGAAAAAAAAATGGTACTTCATACAAGCATCTAGTTCTTCATAAGTTTATGATGAATCTTGATTGTGGTTCCAAAATGAAACATTGAATTCATGATGGAATGCTCTTTCTCAAGAAGTAGCCATGTCCCAACGACATTTCATTCACAAAATGGCAACCCTTTTAACCAATAGGTGCTGTCCGAACTTATATTTCTAAGTTTTCTTTTGTGTCTTCAATGTCTACTCCTCATTGTCTTCATCCACAAAGACTGCAGTACCCATGTGCTCCTAACTTTTGACATTGATCTTGGATGCCCATTGTTTGATCAAGAAATGAAAATATGGATCCTTCCAACATGACATGTGTTCTTGTGCTTTTATTTGCCTTGTACTTCTTGTGGATGGGTTCCCATCCCTGCCATTTTCATATACAAGGTTCTTCAAAATACTTACCCTAACAAAGGCTTCGACATGGTCATTGGCCCAACTTAATGAACTGTCCTTCACAATTTCATGAGACCTAAACACTCTTTAAAATGGTCAGGGCTTTGATTAGCATTCTAAATACCAACCAATCTATGGAAAAATAAATTTTGCAGGCTTCTAAGAGTTTGTGAAACATTGAAGCATGTAAAATTCAAACCTCAAAAAAAGAAAAAGTCTCTGTAAAAAAATTTGTGTTGTTTTCGAAGGAAAAATTCATCAAATTCTTGAGATTGGGGGGAGGGAGGGGAGGGCCAGGGGAATTTCATCACATTTTCACACACTTTGTAGCCTTGAGGCAGTGTGTGTTTTTTGTAGTTTAGGTCCAGTTTTTTCCAATGGACATTAAATTTGTCTTGTTTGGGATGATTGCTAAGAACATCTCCACCGGGGTACATTAAGAACCCTAGCAATGGCAAAAACATATGATGGCGCAAAAAAATGGCTTAGATGGCACCCCACCATTGTGCATGCAAACTAAATATCATAGTGGTTCTACCAAAAATCTTATCTCCCACCTCCACATTTTGAGATAAATCAACGGGTCCTACTACAACACATTTTTGACATCATTGCTTGCAAAATGGCGTCATTAAGCATTGTTGAAGCATTTGCAACAATTGACAACCTTGCACACTCATAATCAAAAGCAAGAAAAGGAAAAAAAATTGTTGTAGATGAAGAGTAGCAGTTGTGTTGTTACAACTACAAGGAATGCAATAAACACAAGAAAATGAAAAGAATGCACAAAGGACAACACTATTTTGTAACTACAAGCAAAAGTAACTATTAACATCACAATTGTGACATGAAAAAAATTTGTGGCCTTCAACAACCAACAAGCATTCATGTTATTTACCTTCAATGAAGTGCAACTTGATTCTGATGAAGCATGTGAACAAATGCGCTTGAAGCGCAAGCAAGAGATGTTTAAATTCAAATAGAAGATGGTGCAACAAAAGATGGCATACACTAACACTACTAGAAATCTTATATTATATAACCATTCAATTTGCAACTACATGTGACTATCTATCATTTGCAACTATGTTTTATATTTTTACAACCAACAACCATTTAAAAACAATTCTTACTATTTTTCTAACTATGGTGTGATTACTAAATTATACATCCTTCCATATTGACTAAAGTCTTGGATTTTTATCCAAGAGTAGGCCCTTATGTTCATTTAGTTGCAAATTCAATTGTAACTTGGTTATTTCTTACGGTGTGCTTATACATTTTATGTACATTAAGGTGTTTTGGACTACATTAAAATTATATTTAACATGTAATCAAGGTACATATGAAACATATATTAAAACGTATTTAACATATTTAAATGTATTTAGCCTATATTTAATGCAAATTAAACACATATTATGAACATATTAAAATAAAAATTTTCATTTTACTTTTATATTACGGTTTGTTTACAAATATACCATGTTTATTTAATATAATTAAATTATAGTGGTGAGGTCATATTAAGATGACACACTCTTCATGTTAAACCAATATTAATTATGCATAAAATAGTACAATCAACTAATTGATAAATAATGTAGACTATGGATAATAATAAATAAAATAAAACTGATTTAATGTATATTTTTAATGAGTTAATAATTAATAATTATTGATCAATCATAACTAATAACTAATTGATTAAAATGAAAAGTAAGGAATATTACTTAATTAATTAAATTATTTAATCTAAAAATAAAAATATAAACTATTTAATAGTTCAATGCAAAATAATCAGTAAATAATTTAAAATATATTAATTAAGAATTTAGTCTGATTTTTTTTAATTGAAAATTTTAATATTCAAGATTTACTCATTTATTTGATAACTTTTTCATTTCAAGCTATTAATCAATTTATAAAATATAAAAAATCAATGAATAAGTTAATTATTAATTAATTAATTAATTAATTAATCCTCACATAATATTTACTAATCAAGAGTTAAGGTAAATAGCTAATAAGTATTAATTAATTAATACTTATGTAGCTTATAGAAATATTACTTAAAAATTCACAAATGCATTTATTTAGTCATTATTAATGATTAAATAAATTTATTTCCTATTTAATTTCGGAATTAATATTCAATGAATCTCTTTACATGATAATCATCAATTATCATTTAAATAAGTTAATAAGCTCATAATTTAATAGTTAATATTGAATATATAACTAATATTATTAGCTAATACTAATATTAATTAAATTAGTTAGGCAATAAATTCTGAATTTATTCATTTATTTAGTTGATAATTAAAAAATATTAGGTGATTATAAGTAGGTTTATAAATAGGTAGGTAGGTAATTAGTTAGTTAATTCATTTCCTATTGATGTATTTAGTTATGTAATTTACAAAATTTAAAAACAAGCACAAAACATATGGGAAAATATTTTTAGTTGCAAGTCAATTTGTAATTAAGGTGTAATTAGAAAATTTAACTTATCGTCCAATCTCATTTTATAAACTATATAAGAAAGGTGCATTTTCTTTTATTTTTATATTTGAAAACATGTGCATTGAGGACGAACTCAAAAAAAGCTTAACCATAACAACAAAACATAAAATGAAATAACATATTAAATACATAGTTAATATTTAGCCCACCTACTTTTCTACGTACCTACCTATTTAGTATGCAAGTAGGTAAGTACACAATTCCTAATTATTTACCTAAGTAAATAAGTAAGTAGGTATTTAGCCTAGGTAGGTATGTCCTACGTGCCTAATTTTATTTACTTATTTACACAAGCCTATGTACTTACCTACCTACTCATTTAGAAAATATTCATTTTATTTTATTTCCAAAGTACAATTAATATGCCATGTGGTAGATTTTGATTGCATCATGTTTCACAATCTAGGATCATGTAAAATGAATTTTCATAATGGACGACCAATATGAATGTTTGAGTAATAAAAGAATTTTCACCCAAAATTCCTCATAATGCCACATGGTGGATTTTGGTATTACCAAATGACGTTATCACAAATCCTTGGAATTTGATGGCATGGATTTTTTCAAGATTTAAAATTATCATTTCAAAATTTCCCTAGTTTAAAACATGTGCCAAGTAATGTGTGCATATTTGATAGTTGTTAAAATATTTGCAAAAACAAGACCTAGTTGTAAATGTTATATGGGTGGCCAAAGGATGAACATGTATACATTGATTGTATACATCATCCATGGTCCATTTGGTGATGTCATGTTGAGTCATGATTTGCAACTAAATGTTGGGTGTGAGTTCACTTATGCAACTAAAACAATTTTAGTTGTAAATGTTAGTTGTAATTTTCTAGTCTAAACAAGTACTAATTGACTTTTCAGGCTTGTTGACGAGTGACAAAATAGTTTCCTTTGATGTTGTCTCATCTTTGCACGTTAATTCCATAACCTTTACAAGCTTGCATAGGTTGTTTTTAAAATGCACATCACTGTGTTCGGGCTACACTTTATTGTGCTACATTCTTGAATTATTTTTTTCTATGAAAATTTTCTTTTTGGGTGTACACATTTTGGCCAGGATGCTAGGTTCATGTCAAGTATTGATGTAAGGCTAGGCAAAAGGATGCATGGTAAAAGAAGGTGGTTTTATTTTCTTTCTTCTTCTTGAAATGTTACACTTGCAGCTCCATAGAACTAATAACAATGAATTTGATTCATCATGTTTGATTCATTTGAATGTGATAAATGTTTGAAGTTTGAATGAAGGCTTGTGATTGAATTTTTTGTTGGTTCTATTTTAATTTCTTTACCACATTCATGTTATGTTTTGCATGTTCTTTTATGGCATAATAGCATTTTGTGTCATGTTTGTTGTTTAATCATTTCAAATTTATGTTCACCTTTTTATTTTATTTTATTTTGTCATTCTTTTGTTGATTTTTTTTTAGGTTCTTTTGTTTTGCATCATGGCTATTGAATGAAGCTAGCTAACTTGGAGATAATGGTCAAATGAAAGGTTGATTCAACCAATGGCTAATTGTGTATTGGGTTGAACAGGTTTCATTTTTTCATGTTATGGCAAAACCTTGGAAGATGACTAGCCTTTGAGACTTTGTTTATTTGTGGGACATTTGGCTATTCATAGCCACCTGAGATGCATGTTACTTCGTCCTTTAGTGCTTGGAAGTAGCGTACACCAAACCTAAGGTAATTTGACAATTTTTTTCCTCAAATGCCCATGCTACCTTGGAGAGGTTCTTTGCCTCCCTATTTTGTGCAAAAAACAAGCTTGGAGTTGGAATTCAATCCAACATCTAGCCCTATGGATGGGTGTAATTATAGCAATGGCAATTAAAAATAATAGGTGATTACTTATATTTAAAGAGAGAGAACTTTTATGCAAGAAACCAAGCAACCCACTTCCCAGATTCACATATTAAAGATTCAAAGGCATGTCAAATGCAAAGTTCACAAAATGTGAGAGCAAGTAGGTTTAACAATTAGTGTCATATTTTAGAGATTAAGCTGGATGAATCTACACATCATGCACTGAATTTGAATGATTCTTAGTTTTAGAAAAATTGTTAAACATTGTTTTATTGCCTATCCTAGAACGAAATCAAAGATAATTTTTTGGAAAAAAAAGTTAGATTTTCTTTTAATGCCTAGCATGCATTAAACTATTTTTATTTGGAATTTCTTTTAATCACAGGTTTGCATCTCCCTTTTGTGCCCACATGTGTTTTCAAGATCATTTCTAAGCACAAAGTGAGTACGATGGCCTTTTAGTTCAAATGTGCCTTGTAGGAGTTGTCCAAAAGTGAGTCCCCTTTGAACAAGAACTATTTGGATTGCCTTAAGAAAATTATCAAAGTCTTCACCTTCCTCATCCTCAATTATCATATTATGCATAATCACACAAGCAAGTCTTCACCTTCCTCATCTTCAATTATCATATTATGTGTAATCACATAGGCCATGCAGATGTCTTTTATTGTGTCCATGTGGTAAAATCATGAAAGAATTTTGGTGATAGCCCAATGGGTTTGCAACACACCAAAATGTTGCTCCATATCTTTGCACACACTAATTCTTGCATCAATGCAAAGTCAGAACAAATTTCATCTTGGCATTCATGTTTTTTTTGCACATTAAACGACTTGAAGGTGGATAAATACCATATGCAAGGAGATAATATCTTTTGTACTCTTGGCCATTCACTTGGAATTTGATGTCATGGGATTTTCCATGAAACAAGTTATTCACAAATGGGGATTTTTCAAGCACACTAACATCATAATTTTTTCTAAACAAGCTAAAAATGGCATGCCATACCCATAGTGATCGATCATCCACAACCACTAGCATAATTTATTGTTTTTTTAATCTTTATGTTGAAACTAACCTTGCCACACCACATGGTAGTTCTTCCACTCATAATGTATGTCAATCAATGCAAACATTCTTGAAAATGCACACTTTACGTTTATGTGCATCTATTTCTTTATATCAATTCTTATGGGTTGACAAAGCTAGATGGATTCAAAATTATCTCTCACAATTCTAGCAACATGTTTAAAAATTTCCATTGACATTGATTATTTTTTCTTGCAATATTTAGTTGTTGCTCCTATTGCAATATTGTATGCAAGGGCAACTAAACATGCATAACAACTTAAATGCGGCATTGGGTTTGACGCATTTGCAATGTAATGCCCAACAAGAAAAAAAATTTGGATTTTTTATTCTGTACCCGCATAATGATTAATGTTATAAGTATTTTTTTTAGAAATAATTTCAAAGAATTTTTTTTTGATGTACTAGTTAAAATCCTCCTTTCAATTGAAAGGTCCAGAATTCAATCCTTTTCCCAATTATTTTTTCGACCAACAAAATGGGTGAGAAAATCTATTTAACATTTAAGTAATTTTTAAAATTAATTGCCCAAAGTAATTTCCTTGGGCAAAAGAAGATTAAATGTTAGTTCCAAACAAGTTTCCTATGGAGTAAGAAAAATTCTTTAGTGAAAAATAAACCTTCCCCTAGGAGCAATGAATTTTCCTTGGGGGAAGGGCCCAAGTTCCCCATGGAGAAGGGCACCTTCCTTGGGGAACAATGTAATTTCCCTAGAGAAATGCCCAAATTCCTAGGGAAACATATTTGTAAAATATTTTTGCAATCAATCATCTTATTTTTGTTTTTACATAGTCTTTCTACTTGTCATTGGAAAGGTCTACACGAGAATTACAATGTTGTAGTTGAAAACATTTTAATCAAAAGTCATATGCAAAAGTTATGATCAAACAAAATTTTGAACACATTAATTTCCTGTGGCAATTTAAGCTCCTCCCTAGGGACATGATTGTTCCCTAGGGGAAAAGAGGTTTTAGTTGCTCCCTAGGGACATTTCAACTCTTTCTCACAAGGGACATGATTGTTCCTTGGGGAAAAATCAAGTTCCCTTGAGGAAGGGCCCAAGTTCCCCGGGGGAACATATGTTCCATATGTTTTGAAAATTTTAGCAATCATAGTCATCTCATATTTGTTTTAATATAGGCTTGTGACCTATTATTGGAAAGGTCTTGAAGAAAGTTACCACTTTGTAGTTGAAAACACTGTAAACAAAACTAAAATGAAAAAGTTATGATCATACAAAGTTTTGAACACATTTGTTCCTTGGGGGAATTGCTCCCCAAGACATATGGTGCAAATGTGTTTAAAACTTTGTGTGATCATAACTTTTGCATTTAAATTTTGATTGAAGTGTTTTCGATTACAAAGTTGTAGCTCTCCTTAAAACCTTTCCAATGATAGGTCACAAGTCTATATAAAAACATATATGAGATGATTGGGATTGTTAAAAATTTCGGAACATATGTTTCCTCGGGGAACTTAGGACTTTCCCCAGGGAAAGTTCATTGTTCCTCAAGGAAGTTGGTTTTTCCCCAGGGAATAATCATGTCCCCAAGGAAAAGGAGTTTAAGTTGTCTTGGGGAACAACTTAAACCTTTTTTTCTTGGAGAATAATCATGTTTTCAAGGAGAAAAAGTTTTTTTGACCCTAAAAACATGGTTGCTCCTCGAGCCAACTTAAGGTTTGCTTCCTTTGGGAACATGGTTGTTCCCTAAGAGCAATTTAAAACCCTTTTTACCTTGGGAATTTGCTTTCATCAATTTCATTCGTGAATGAAAAAGTTAATTCAAGAAAAGGTTCAAACCCAAGACCTTTAGGTTGTAAGGGGGATTCTAACCCTTGCATTAGTTTTTTTCCTTTGAAAAAAATATTAAAAAAAAATTTAAACCATTCCTCATTGTGTAGGTACAATAAAAAAAAATCTGAATTTTTTTTTCCCATTGGGTACTATATTGTATTGTACTACAATTGTTGAGCCTGGTGCCGCATTTAATCTGTTGTGCCTATTTAATGCTTGTTGTATGCAAGCATATGCATTGTAGTGGTGCATTTTTAAATTGGGGATAGACTAAGCAAACCAGAAGCATCATTCTTTTGAATAAAAAATGATCACACTCACAAATTCTTTGAAAAAAAGAATGGTGCATCCTAAAATGACACAAAAAAAACTTCATAAAAATAAGTGGGATTATTGCAAACTAATCCTTGAAGATGTGGTCATGCCATTGCACATGATTGCGTGCAACATTTGGCGATCATCCTTTCCATAAACCTCCATTCCTTCAATTCACCATGTCTCTTGCTTCAATGTTCTCTTAAAATTGTTCTAAAAGAATTGGCACAATTGCTCCATCTAGGTCATGATCCTCTTCCGTAGCATGCATCTACGCTTCCATTTCACACTGCCACCACTCCATATCCATGCTTCACAAAAAAACTACAAGATAAGTGGTTCAAACTACTAATGGTTTGTAGGCTTGTACCACAGAAACCTGGACTCATGGGAAAACCTGTGACCACCAAGCCAAAGGGGAAGCCTGCTCCAAAACTAACATTGGCGGGCCAAAATTTTTAAGACCATAGGACTTGCTCTTAGGTCTAAAGTAACTAGTTGTTAGTGTTTTTGGTATGAAAAATGGAGCCTTAATTGGGCCTTAGTCAAAGGGCATGTTTCCACTCCAAGTTCCAAAATTTGGGTCTGATTATGCAAGCATGGAAACTCTTTGTTGACAAATTGCAATTTGAACCTCCTTTGTGGGTTGAATATGTAAGAAGGGTCAAGGTATGGTGGGGGTCAAATTATTGTATATCCATATTGCATGCTCAAGAATTACATTTGGTAGCCTAGGTTGGGAACTTGTGAAACTTTGAGAGTAGGAAATTTTGCTTTTGGGTAGAAGCTAAAGGCCTTTTCAAGTTTGATGATCATGAACAATGCATATGGCTGTATAGATGTTGGAAAGTATTCTAGATGTTTGTCAAAAAAATAAATTAACCCCTTAATTAATTTGAAAAATGATGAATGGTTCGAGCCATTCAAGGACTCAACACAAGACCCTTCCTATGTTTTCTACACTACCAGAGACTTCCTATTGTTGGTGGATGGTACTTTTCTCCAAGGGATTGAGGTTCTTCCTTGTGTGTAGGTCTATAATGTGAGGTTTATTCAAGGCTTCTCCAGCTCATGAACATGGGGAAGATTTTTTCAAGTTCATTGAGATGTATTAGAGTTTGTACCAAACCTGGAACAAATGGTAAACAATTTAACTTTACTTTGGAGCTCTAAAAGAGCTAGATTTTGAGCTTGGCCTATGGAAGTGGAAAGAACAAAGGGAGTTAACTAGTTACAATGCTAAGGAGGGAAGCAAGTTGCTTAATTCAATAGAAATATTCTTAGGAAATGTTGTTGAAAAATGAAATTGGATCATCCTTTTTGACTTCAAACTAAAATGGAGAAATGTTTGGGCAAAAAGGAGGAGCCAAAAAGATGTTAGCTCCGTATGGTGTTTTTGGCATAAGGCCTTTGTGGTCAACACTTGAAAGGCAAAAGTGAACCATAACATCCTTGTTGATTGGCCCCATTTGTGAACTTGGGGATTTGGAAACCATTATGCATAGATTACCTTACCCTAAGGTCAGTTTTGTCATTAAATAATCCTCAAAATAGTGAAATGAATTTTTGTGAAAATATGAAGTTGACATGTTGAAAATCATCATAATTATCATAGGCTACACTCTTAATATTTTCCCTACCTATGTGACAATATCATCATAATAGATCATGGAAAATTCAATAATTTCAAATTTTGAAAACGAAATAATTTTTTGAAAAAATATAATTATTTGTTTTGTCAATGTGGAAACTGACCCTAAGCTACGGTATAGTTATGTCCAAAAGCCAGGAAAACTTAAGAATATGCATTCACTTTCTGTATAGACTTAATATACCTTTTAAAACTCAGTTACACTTGGAGGAGGCCCCTTAAATTGGAGATATGTTTGTTCAAAAATCAAAACTTATCTGGCAAATTTAAAGGTTTCTTCTTTGCTTTGGTCCTTACTTAAACACTTTGGTCAATATGGCTTGAGAGAAATTGGAGATATGTTTTAATGGGTCTAGATGGCACAATTTTAAGCTCATTAAAGGAATATGGGATGGTCAAGTGGATTATGGTAAGATGGAATGAATGGCAACACACATTGTGATTGATTAAGAGGAAACCTAAAGAGGAAAATAGCTTGTTGAAAGCATTTGACTAGGTTTGGGGTCCACACCATGCCATTTGCAATAGGGATAAAAAAAAAGTTTAGTGCTATTAACTGCCAAATTGTGGAAGTTTTCTTTGATAGTTGTGGGGATGGGGGGGAGGGGGAATTTTGTGTTGGGTGTCCTCTTGGCCTTCTTGTGTTTTGCTCTCTCTCCCAAGGATTTTTCTATTTGCACCCCAGTTTATTTCAAAAATCCTCCAGTAATGCATTATTTCTTCTCCATGAGCAATGGCCAAAGCCAACCAACAAACTACCTTCCTTAGTAGTAGGATAACATCCTTTGACTAAATCAAGGTCTATGAATCCAAATTTTAACATTTTTCTAGTGAGAAATGACCTACAAAAGGCCTCACTCCAAAAGGTGAGGGTCTTCAATCTAGGTGAATCAATGGGTTTTTATTTATTATTATTTATTAATTATTATTTTTAAAAAAATTTACTACAGTATCACCATCGAGCGTCCCAAGAGGGATTTAACAATAAATCACAACCTTTTCTTAATACCTGTAAAAAAAAAAAAAGCCTTCTTTTTATGATCTGATTACTCTAGCAATCATGAATAGAAATCTCGCTAAATTGACTCAAAATAGTTACTTTTCTTATGATTTTTTTTTTTTCAAAAAACAAGGAATCATGTGACAAAATTCCCTTTCCAATTTTATTTTTTTTACAACAATGCAAAATTTCACATGCAACAAATCAACATATCTTGTATGTGATGGTGGACCTTGACCATGTTAAGTGAGCATTCATGATCCATACTACTTAGTTGGGGGTGCCTTCCAAGTTTAGAATTTGTCATTTGTAATGAGTCTCTTTGATTGGCCCATCACAAATGAAGTTTTGAAACTTTGGAAACTCCCTCATGTAAAAGTATTCATTTGAAACATAGAAACATAATATGGTTCCCAAATCCCAGTATTCATCCACCTATATAGGGTTCCAAGAAGACAATGCTGGGCAAAGCATATGGAACAAAGTTATGTGCTCTTGGGAACATGCTGGGGAACACATCGGGAAGTTGCAGAACATGTTGAGAACTTGGTGGGAACACATTGAAAATAGAAAAACAAAAATAAATTCCAACACCCCCTACCCTCCCAAAAGGAAAAAAATTGGGTTCTATTGGGTGTGTGCTGCAATTCCCCCTTGGTAGAGTATAATTTCTAACTATTTCAAACTAGCATTTTTTGGGGGGCGAATTTTTGCACTCTGTTGACCTTTTTTTTTGAATTTTTTTGAATTTTTTGAAAATTTTCAGTAAATTCCAGTAAAATTTTGCTAAATTTTTGAAAAAATTCACCAAATTTTCACACCAAAAAATTCAAAGAAAACACATTGTTTCCAACTGTGTTCATCACCTATTTTAGCCTGGCCTATTGGCAGGTGCAAGAATTGTGGGGTTGTACCATGGGGTATATTGTGAATCATACTACCTAATTAGTTGTGAGGACCCCCAAAGTTCAATCTTTTTTTCTTTTGTAATGCCATCACAAAATATAATATTAAGCTTTGGACACTCCCAAAATAGAGTTGTTGTAATCTCCTTCTTTTGGCTACTTTGTATAAGTTACAAGAGTAGAACTGAGGCCGAATGATATGGGACAAGGTGAACACATTAGGAACTTGGGGAACATCTTGGGAACCCATTGGGAGCATGGTGGTAACACAATGGGAACTTCATGAGAAGACATTGTGAGCAACAAAAATCCAACACCCCCACCCTCCACCCAAAAAAAAAAACCTAGGCCCCCTAGGTCCATGTTGCCTCACCTTATTGGTTGCAGGAATTATTTTTCTTAAATGTGTCTTTTGCCATTTTTTGCAAGGGCATGAACCATGGGTTTTTATTAATTCATGATTTTTATTGATTGGTGTGCCCCAAAAAAAATTCTTTTTAAAGAGCCACTTAGTTTGGTTCATCACAAATTGTTTTTTGAAACATTAGATGCTACCCAATATAAGCACAAGTGGGTGCTACCCAATTCATGCCATTGCCCCCAATCTCAAAAATAGAAACAAACAAGTCTTTCCCTTTGGCCTCCCCCTTTATAGTGTATATGCATAAAAGTTTGACTTTGGGCAAAGCATATGCGATAAAAGTGTGGTGCTATTGGGAACTCTTTGGGGAACACAATGAGAACTTTCGAGGAACCCCTTTAGAAATTGATGGGAACACATTAGGAACAGCCCAAAAAAAAACCAAAATTCAAACCCCTACTCACAACCCCTTTCATACTAGACTCTACCCCTTATTATTTGCCAGTAGTCTAGATTCTAACCTTTCAAAATTTCCAAGGAAAGAGGTCATCCTTTGACCCCCCTGAACTTTGGGGGGGGTTGAGGGGAGGCTTGGGCTCCATACTTGTGTTTTATTTGTAAGAAACCAGAAAAAAAGGAATAATAGAACCACAATTTACAAACCTAGTCAAATTATGCATTCATTTTCCCATGCAATAAAAGAAAGGCATTCCCAGGATTTGTGTGCAATCAATCAATCAATCAAGCAACAATAGTACTAAATAGCAAACAATGATACTGTTGAACATTTTGGGGAGACATGATCTAGGGCCAAAGAGACCTTGATTCACTCACTCATTCATTACAAAGTTGAGTAAGTGTTCAAATTAGCAACACTTTAAAATTGGAAATCTATACATATATATATATAAGAGGTGTTTGTTTGTTTAGTTTGTTTGGATGCCATCATGGGGTTGCTGTGGGCTCCCCCCTCTCCTCCCCTCCCCCACTTTGGCATTTTGTACCATGAGAAAGTCTTTGGCAAGGTGGTGTGCACATTTGTGGTTTCACAAATTTTCAATCAAGGGAGCAAAATTTATTGGGTTTCAGAAAGATTTTAGTGTCTAGATATTATTTTCAAAATATATAGTAATTTTTTCCCCCAAGAATTTTCAAACTAGTAAGCCCCACTTTGTCAAAATGGTACTGAGATGGATGAGCTTACATGGGTTTAATATACTTGGGCCAATGGTTCAGCCCGGAAGGACTAGACAAATAGATCCCAAACGCCTCAAGTAAGGCCTCTTATTGGCTGTATTTAACTCAGGGGATCTTTCTGTGATACCCAGCGGGTACCAAAAGATATCCACTGAGTATAAACAAATTTAAAAAAATTTAAGTGTGGCACCTGAAGGGTAACCCATCTAGTACCCGCCAGGTATCACAGTAAAAAGTTTTTAAAAAGCATTATTACTCTGGTGGTTTTTTACTTACTCCAGATAAGGGTTCGGACATTCCCAAAATAACCAGCGCTTGGCCTTGGGGGGGGGGGGAGGGGCCACTTCTTTTGCAAAAGCCCCCGCCCACCTTCCCTGGGGCTTTCCCCTGCACAACCAGGCCTGTTTGTTGTACATGATTAGTTTTAGTTGAACATGAATTGCAGATGCTATGCTCTTGAGTCTTGAATGAGAGATATGATAATGCAAGTACACTTGTTGCAATGACACATGCACTTTCCAAGTTCAGGAAGAAGAAGAAGAAGAAAAGTGTGGATTCCCTTCCCTTCCCTTCATGAATGCAGGTGGTGGGAAGGTGGGAAGAAGTAAGTTGACTTGGACTTACCACCTATTTGCTGCAATGAACCGCAGATGGTCTGAAGGTGTGCCAATTGCAGTAACATACTCAAGCCTATTTCATGATGGATCCACATGATCCATCTGTGGAACATAATAGCTAAATGAAATGGCCCGCAGATTGAAGCACGTACACACTACACACATCCATCATCATTTCACGGTTTGGGTGATGATGGGAGGAGGAGGGAAAAGGAAGGAAGGAAGGAAGGGGTGTTTGCGAATCTGCTGCTTCTCTGTGATCAGAGGGGAGGCTATTTTAAACTTTGTGGCATTTAAAGGTTGCAATTTCTTTTAGAAAAATCAGGTGTCTCAGTGTTATTAATTTATTAATTCTCCAAATTAGTGAGGTTGGTGGGTTTGTGACCATCCATAAGAGGGCATGGTCAAATTTGGCTACGTTAGCGAGGAAAGTGCAAAAGTTTAAGAATCTTGCTACCTTTTTTGGGCAGCATGCTAGAACCTATTGTCTAAATATGGCAACATGGGCCCATTTTTCCTCATAATGTGGCAACAAGGGCCCATTTTTTTGGCAAAAAAGCTCCTTATACCATTCACAATCCCCCCCCCAAAAACTTTTTTATCATCAGGATTCGCCAAAAAAATAAATCACTAAGTGGTCTACCTATTTTTCATTTGCCTAACTTCTCCCAATTCCACCAAATTTGCCCTGGTTCATCTTGGAAGGCCTTCTTGGTGCGTGTTTTAAATACTCAATACTTTGGTTTTGAGCAACAATTAAACACTGATTTATTTCAGCAAGAAAGTCTCAAAATTTGTTTGGGAGGACATGTTTTCTATTAATTCATATGTCCATAGTAACAAGTGAGACTTCAAACACAATGTCGCTTTAATCAAATTCTGTTGCAGTAAGAATATCAAGATACTTATTGCATTGCAAAGACATTAGTGATATACAGCTAATAATTCTTCTTCTACACATCTCAACCAAAATAATTTTCAAGGTTGGTTTGGGGGGAGGTTGTAGCCAACTAACTAACCATATATTCCTACCCAATTAAAGCTCAATTTTACAAGTGCAAGAAATTAAAATTACAAGAAACAATTTGAAGATTTGATGAAGAAAAAGAAGACCCAAAAAAGAAGATTCCATATAAGCTCTCTGATTCTCCCACAACTACAATACCATAACAATTGTCAAGGTTGCATCATGAATGGATTTATATCAGAGTGGAGATCTATGTTACACTAAAGAGGTTTAGGAGCTGCTGCAATTGCTCTTCCCTTCTCCATCTCTCAAGCTCCTCAGAAGTTTTCCCCCTAACGATGCAACCTTAGGAGCTTCTAGAATTTCCCTGCCAAGCACCCAAGAGCTTCCTCAGGAGTTGCTGCAACCAAATTCCCAAGTTCAATCCTCAAGGATCCAGACAGATGCTTGTCTTATCATGCTGGGTTGGAGCATCAGTTGGGAAAATAAGAGAATACTCAAAGTCTCAAAAAACCTCCAGAGCTTTTTTTCACACCAACTGATTTTTTTCCTGTTGGAAGAAGAAGAATTAGGGGAACAATTATCATCATAATCATCAGACGGAAATTGAGCTAGCTGCAGGTTGCATGGTTTTCTGAAGAGAGAGAGGAGCAGCTGAATGCGGTGTGTTTGTTTGTTTGTTGTTGGTTCTTCACCTGCAGCTGAAATCCATAGCTGAGCAACCACCTGTGAGAACAGGCACAAACTCGAACGAGCATTTCTCAGGTGAAATTGTCAATGGCAACTGTGAATCCGCATTAAGCCTTGACTCATAAACTCTAAGTGATTCTGAATGCTGCCTGTTGTAGCTGCTGTAGTAGAAAGACTGATGATTTGTTGTTGTTGCTGCTGATTTGTTGGAGAATTGATCTACAGTCGTTGCTGCTGGCTCCTGGAGCGAGCTTGGGTTCTTGTCTTCTGTGCCGAAAGTGTCCGAAAGTACGAAGGAGAACGACTCTGTCAACCATCTCCTACTGTGCACAGAATGGGTCTTCATGCCTCTGCTTTTGATCTGGATGTTGCAAGAAGCACTACTGCTGCTGCTGCTGCTTGCAGCATTATTGCTACTCTTGATGTTCCTTGTTGCATCCTGCAGAGATTTGCAACTGAGGCAGTCAGAAACTAGCCTACTCTTCAAGTATCCGGATCCCCAGCCATCGCCGGTCTCAAGCTGGTGGCAGCTAGTTCTCGAGTTCGCGCTGGTCTTGGAGTTCCGCAGCTGTGGACACTCGCCAGGTGCAGAGTCCTTTGAGAGATTGGAAGCTTGAGGGAAGTTGCCAGCTTCGAGATCATGGGTTCTGCTGCTGCTCAGGGAGGAAGAAGAAGAAGAAGCTTTAGTGCTGCTGCTGCTACTACTGTCGACTGCAGTGGCTGTAGGTGGGAATGGAATGGCAGCAGCTGGGGGTAGAGGAAGCGGCGGATTGACGAGAACCCAAGAGGGAGTACTGGAGGCTGCGAGCTGGGGTGCAGAGGCTCGGGAAGATGGACGACTCCTCTCTTGATGCTCATGTTCTGATGATGATGGCTCGGACTCTTCCGAAGCTTTGGTTGACTGCAAGAGGGGGAGGAGGACGCGGCAGACAGGACAAGTGGGTTGTTTCTCCAGCCAAGGATCCACGCAACTAGTGTGGAAGATGTGGCCGCAAGCCGGCAACTGTCGTAGAACATCCGACTCCTCGTACTCCAATAAGCAGATGGGACACCTGCACAGATCAAACCCGAATAAAAAAACGGAAGAGAGATCAGAAGAAAAAGCCCAAGAAAAAAGAAAAGAAGAATCACGTCACATCACAGCAGCGGAGAATTGAGAGAGAAGAAGAAGAGGAAGATCTGCAACAACAATGTTCAAAGTACTCACTGGCTATTTTCTTCTTCCTGCATTGATCCCAGTTTCATGAGCTCGTTTGCTTTCACTGTCGGAAAAGTTTCCAACACTTCTTTCTGGATTCCAAACTGCTCCTTCTACAACACCAGAAAAACACAGATTCCAATCAGACAAGAAGCAGCAAGAAGCTTAATACGCAACAAAAGTGCACTTACTGTGCCAAGAAGCACTAACTCTTCTATGATCCCTTCGAAGAGAGAGAGGAGAGAGTGGTGAGTACTGACAGGAAGCTGTTGCTGCTGTGAGGAGTCAGCTGCTGCTGCTGCTGCAGGGATGGTAGCCGAGACTTGGATCGAGGAACTGGTCAGAGCCGCGTGGGTGCGCGAGTGCCTCATGCGCCAGCAGTAAAAGAAGAATATTGTGAAGCACAGCAACATGGTGACGCCAAAGGCTAAGGGCGTCCAAAGCATGACCATGGGAGTTTCCAGCAGCTGCAAATCTAGACTCCTTTCCGATCTTCAACTGCTGCTGCACAGGAGGCCGTACGAGAGAGATAGAGATTCTCGAGCTGCTACACTTGCAGATCAAATTCTTAGACTTGCAGCTGCTTCACGCGGTGAACTCTTCGTCAAGTGTCCTTTCTTCTTCCCTAATCTGTCCACTCTTTCAGCAACATCACAAATCTGCAACTTGTTCATGCCAGGACAAAATCCAACTTTCCCAGTTGGTACTCATCAAGCTTCAACAGCAAGTTTCTTCCACCACAATTTCTCTGCAACCCATGATGATCACTTCTTCATAGCTCGGGATCACATCCATCTTATAACCAGCTGCTTGCAAGCTCATGGACACACAAACACACAATCCACATGATCTCCCTGCAAATTGCAACCCACAAAACAAAGGAGTAGACATTAGTAGATTGACTGAAATCTAGTGCTGCTCAAAAACTTGGGTGGGTGCTCAAGATGATCTATAATCTCCCACCTTCAATCCAACATTTTTTTCTTCCCTTCTAGATTGACAAAGCAACTGATCAACTCTTTCTCCTTCTCCTACTCTTCCTCTTACTATTACTCTCTTTTTTTGGCATCAAAATGTACACTCTTTGTTCAGGATAGTTGCAGATTACAGTGGATTATATGGATTGTCGTAATGGCAATTTTTTCATCATTGTTGTCATAAAATTTTGTACTCTTATGGGAAATCATAAGAGGGACTCATTTATGTGAAACTCTTCTTCCAACAATGTGATTCATTCAATACAACAATCCTTACTCCTGACTAAAGAAGATGCACACCATGTGCATGCATGCAAGCTTCATAAAATCTAACCAGTCAACCCATTTCAAATAAGCCCAACATTATCATCACCATCACCTTCATCACCACAACCATCACCACCTCCATCACCATCACCATCACCAATCCTAAGGTCATAGATATCATCCATGAACACTTAGTCCATAGTCCATTTTTAACCTGTTGCTTGTGGATGATATATGATGATGATGATGAACTAGTGGTCATCATCATCATCATCATCATCATCCACCACACATGCATGCACACTTGGAATTGTGCTCTCATGGATGAGAGATTGCATGGCTTGTGGATTGATGAAGAAGGAAGCAAGTTTGCAAAGATTATGCACTCTTGAATTTGTGTTCTCATAGATTAGAGATTGGTTGGCTTGCTTATGGGTGATGATGATGATCAAGTTCTATATATATATATATATATCACCATAGGTATCATATCCATAATTGCACACTTGAATCGTGCTCTCATTTTATTGTTTTGGACAAAAAGATCTTCAAACTTTTTTTCTTAGTGAGCATGAGTTTTAATAAACATGGTGAGAATGAAAATGAAATGAATTGGGATGTGACAATAATTTGTTGGAAGAAACTTTTCTTATACCTCTTTCCAATAAAATTATTCGGTAGGGACATCAATGATTTTTTTTTTTCCAATTTTCTGATGTTGCATCATGGGCTAGCATCTCAAGAGGGGTTTAGCATCAAAATGGTGACAAGTTTTTATAACATGTCTAACTATTAAAAAAACTAATTTAAGAAATGCTACCAAACTGAAATCAGAGTCCAAACGTGGTGAAACTTTTACAATTTTTCCTTTTTTGAAATTTGGTGATCTTTTTGGAAAAAAAAGAACACCGCAACAGAATGTTCCCTTTTTTTATTTTTATTTTTCGCATTTCACCAAAATTTTCAGGGGAAAACAAAAACACTGAGGGGCATGGATAATGTTGTCAAATGAACATCAAATGATGATCCAGTTTCCAGAGCACAATATCACCATCCACATTCATTTCTCGGGAATGAGAAACTAGTAAACAACCAACCAAGTTTCTAAGGAAAGGGTACACAAGTTGATAAATCCATGTGAGGTGCCCTAATAGGTATTGTTTGCAAAGCTATATGTGGGACCTTTCAATTATGGGTCAATCACAAAGTTCAGAATAAAATATAACTTCCCTCATTCTAGGATTGATAATCTCCTCCATGGAACTAACTAAGGTCCTTTTCATGATTCAATCTTACATGTTCTAGATTGTCGTCACAGAAGCTAACAGAAGCTAAGGTTTAATGAATGTTTACCAAGCTTCATCTCCCCTCTGAAAAGACCAGTCATGAAAAAGTTGCGAGAAACTTGAGATGTTGAGACATGATTTGCAGAATTATATTATGGGGACTTGGGTATGTACTCAAAAGTGTTTGACAATCACATTCTTCAGTTGTGTATAATGGTGACTATTAAATCATATTGATGGAAGGAAGCCTCGTGTTGAGTACTAACTTCTAAGTGTGTGTGTCACTTATAAATGTCTCAGGTGATTTGAGTATAGAAATATTGGTCATGATATATTCTCAGCACAAATCAGGTGTCAGTTAATACCATTTTGGAATCCTCATGGATGATAACATTACCATGTACAACACTGGCAGAAAAATTTCAGTGTACCTGTAGAGCATGTTATTAAGCAGAATCTTTCCTCCACAAACACCAGGGCATTTCAAAAAATGAAAAGCCCTCTCTAGAACACAATACTTTGCTTTTCAAAACAACCCATGTCTATTTTTTTTCATTCGTTTTCCTGTGATATCACCTCAAGGTATCATGGGAAATCCTCTTAACGCACGGTAATGCCCTCAAGTGTCACACTCCTGAAATAAGGGGGGTGCTTACTTTGGGAACACCCTGCTCCTGTGCGTTACCTTACATATTATTTGTTTCCAGATTATGGATGGCAGAAAATCTGATCGGGAAGGTTAGCATTATTACATTGTGACAAAAACTAGAACTGTAGGAAAAAGAACAAATCTGTGTCTGACTGGAGGCTTTGAAATTAAAGGCTATCTAGTATGTACATTATACAATGAAAGAGCTTTTGCAATCGTGTTACCATTTCCAATGCATGTATGAAATATATATTTACATCTCCAGAGGACGAACTTTAAAAGAAGGAAGTTATAACAAGTTGTCATGTTGTTGTTGGAGTTGTAATCTTTCTCGACTTCTTCATTTAAGCAACTGGGCCTTCACCTCCTCCGTGCACCTTGTATCCAGTCAAGTGGGAATAGTACCCAGGACTTTATAAGTCCAGAATAGTGCTGGTTTGGCCTGTAGGTTTAGCTACTTTTTATGTTGAGTTGTAACTTGCAACTTGTAGTGTACATCTTGGGTCAGGGTTAGTTGCCATAAGTTAAGGAGGTATAGCTACCCCAAGTTTAAGGGGGTATATGTACCCAGGTGATTTACTTGTGGGTACATTCCAAAATGCATTTGAACTAAATTGACAATGGTCAAGAAATTCTAACCTCTTGATACAAACATTTTTGAGTGCAAAAACTAAGGAGTATTAGTGTAAAAGTCCAGCACTTCTACTCTTGACTCCTCCCTTATCATGTCCAATTGTGGGCCCTTATGTTGTTGAGGCCTTCTATATGGTATAAAAAAATGGTGAACCACTTGCTACATTCAAGTGAATAGCCAAATTGGTTGTGTGTGCAATTCACCATAAACCCATGTTAGATGTTCCTTATTATATATATAGTCCAATCAAGTATAGTACGAGTTATTACTAGGTCAACTAGGGCAACCCTGAGGGAAGGTCATTGGTTGCCCCCCCTCTTCAATAATTTCATGGGTGACCACCTCCAAAAAGAAACAATAGGTAGCTCCTTGGGGTCCCTTTTGGGATGAAGAGCCACTCAGTCACTCCTAGTTCACAACCTAAAAATTCTCAATATCTATTATTGTCACTAAAGAGTGCAGGCGCCTATTGGAGGTTGTATTAACTAGTTGGCGGGGTGACCCAAACTCCAACCAAAGTGATTTCTTTTTCTTTGGCCATGGGCCTCTTTGGTTACCAACCCATCACAAAAAGAGCATTCACACTTTAGTCACTCCCCAAACAAAAGATCATGTCATCTTACCTTTGGTCTAGCTATCTATACTACAGGTTAAAGAGTACAATTTTTTGTGTAAAGCATATGGGGTAAAGTGTGGTGCTATTCAGAACAGCTTGGGAAACAGATGGGGCCTTGGGGAACACACTTGGGAACATTGTTGGGAACCATTGGGGAACTTGATGGGAACATATTGGAAATGCACTAAGAACATGGTAGAAACTAAGAACCAGTGTTGGGTGTGTATATCCATTTTAATATATCAGCCAAGTACATGTAATTTCAAATTTGCAAACAATACTAATCAGGTAAAAGTATAGTAAACTTTTTAAAAATTCCAAACCAGGTAAGGTTATACTATATAAGTCTAAGGGCTTTGCAAAAATATCAATCTAGTTAGAGGTGAAGGTAAATGACAAACATTTACCTGATTCACAGGGTAAATCAGGGGCAAATATTTCATCATTTACCCATACACACCATGTAGACATAAATGAGTAAATCTATGGTAAATCAAAATATTTACACGAGTATGGCACATTTTGAAGTGGAGAAAGACAATTACTTATGCAATTGACATTGCAAACATGAAAACATGAAATTTCATCCTATGAAAAAAATAAACAAAAATAGAACGGAACCAATTCAATAGTGGTAAGAATACAATTAATGTATTTTTATAATGGCGAATGGTAGTAAAATTCTTACCATATATGTTCATGGAATCTACATAACAAAAAATAATTGCACTGTCCAAACCTACCTTTCCAAGCCTAACAACCTCACTCGTTTCCCCTACCGACCTACATGGACATGAAAAAGGCAACTTATGAGCCTTTTTATGTTCATGTTTTCAACCCCAAAAAAAATGGAAAGAGAGGGGTTTGCTCAATTTTTGGGCAAGGTCATTACACTCATTAATGTAATGAATAGAAATAAAATGCCAAAAGAAAAATATATTCTGTGATTAGTCATAGCAAATAAAATGAATTCATCCATTTATCCATCCATCCATCCATCATAACCACATACATTGTAAAAAATATGAAAATGCATATTTGCTTTAGAGTGCGTTTGGTGTATAGTGTATCCCCCTCATTTCATCCGCTTCAAAACAATGACCATCACATGGGTAAGGCTAATAACCTCAAATGTATACAGTTGGGGAAGTGTAGAATGTCAGAGAGATTTACCAGTTGGGTAGAGTCATTGAAAGGGCAACAAAAGAGTTTTACCAGCCGGGTACATACATACGAATGTATTTACCCTGTGATATGTGCACGGGTATATGCACGGGTATATGGGAGTAAAAGACTTACCTGCCCAGGACCCAGAAACAAGTCCTTTTGTTTAACCCATTTATAATTGGACCAACCATTTTGTGGCCAAATCTTGGCCTCAACAAAACACTATCAGGCTATACCATAGCACGTTGGCACCGTCGACACATCTATTGAATAATTGATTAATTAATTAATTTTGAAATTCTTATTTTGACCAATATAATATTCTTAAACGATTCAATATTTTCCTTCACAACTTTTTAGTCTTCAATTTATTTTCGTGGAAATATTTAACATTTCTGAAAATAATATATAATTGGTGTCAAAGCTGCCAAATTGGTAATCAAATTGAGGTCTGGAAAAACTTTTTTTGGGGGGATAAAATAATAGCCACTTTGATGCCTCACTCACTCAAGAAGCTGAAGGTATGAGTGTATATACTCAAGGCATTTCAGGGCCAGAGTACTGTACTTTTTTCCAATGGAGGACAGCCCAGTGGGACTGGACTCTGGAGGAACCACCTAGTCAGAGGCCAGTTATGTGTGTGGGGATGGGGTCGGGGGGGAGGCCTTCAACTGGTACTTTTTCAGCCAATTTTATGGTCCATGGCTAAAGTGTTAAAAGTAGGCTATGAAAACTGCACCTGCTGGACTGAAGCCTTTGCAGGAGAGATGAGAAGAGCACATGATAATGGCAAGGGGGCAGAGTAGAAAGTGCCAGTCAAATAATAACTTCATTTTGCCAAAATCATAATCATAATAATAATAATAACTACTGCATTCTAACAAGTGCCAGTATCATCTAACCAACTCTATTCCCTTTAGGTCTCCCATTGCTGATTTCTTGCCAGTTTCTGACAAGCAACATAGGCTTGTGAAATGCCCTTGTAGGATACTTGTATATTTCTTTCCTTCAAGTCACCCCCAAAACCCTTAACCTTACATGTGGGACCTTGATCTTCCGCGCTAAAAAATCAATAAGAGTTTTGTTCCAATAAATAACTCTTCAATCAAGTTTATTCTTGCTAAAAGCCCTATCACCTTGAGCCATTGGTGAGAAAATTCATCATTTGCTAGTAGCCCAAACCCTCAAGTGTCACATTGCCATCAGCCAACAAAGGAGCCATCCATTTTTGCCAATGGCATGCCATGAGCAAAGAGGATCTCTTCCATTGCATTCTTGTTGGTTGTTCGATCTCCCATATACTTCAATGGCACAATGTGCAAATTTGCCAAATGAGCTGATGTTTTTCATCAATTTTTGCTTGCATGACAAATAAAGATCACACATGTGCATGCATTCAAGATTTCTACAAGATTATTTCTTTGGTTGCAAGTTTTAATGGTGGACAATGGTGAGCTACTAAAAATTCAAGGTACATTTTAATTGAAATGCAACTTGTGAAGCTTAAGCTTTATGTTGATTGTGTTCCTTTGGTGATTTTCTCTTAATTGTAATTTTGTTGTGAAGGGTGTTGATCATCAAATCTCTATTATTGAATCATGATGGTCTTGCAAGTTACAACTTGCTAAGTTTTGGCCTTCAATGTGGTTATCGATTACATTTCCGTCTAGCTATTGGAAGCATCAAGGTGTTTAAGTTGCATAATGCAAGATAGTGCATGTCATGAACACAATATAAACAAAATCTTATCAACTTGCAAGTTATAGTTCTCCAAATTCCACATTGAGATTTGGTGGGTGTGTTGTTTTGCTTTCTTACTTTCCCAAGTGAGTGTGCATTGTGTTTTGTTTCTACATCTTTCAAGCTTGTTGTACATACAATTTGTTTGCATTCTTTGTTTTGTTTTGTTGAAGTTAGTCAATCAAAGCTTGTTGCCTTATGATCTTGAGAGTCAATAATCAAATCGATTGCCTTTTGTCTACTATAGACTGACTCCATTATAGTCACCTAATTTCAAGTTTACAGTTTACTTCACAAGATCAAGTTCAAGCATCTCAACTCCTACTCCAAGTCAAATTGTGTCTTCTCAAACTCCAAGTTCTTCACTTTCTCCAAACGTTGATCCATTTAAGTTGACTAGCTCCCATGCAAATAAACTAGCTATCAAAAACCTAGGAAGTCCTATAACAAATCAAGAGTTTTCAAGCACACATAAGCTCCACAATTTCTTTGGGCTCAATTTGTTTTAGGACCAAATATTTTAATGTTTCAAATTAAGTTTGTTATCTATTCTACCATTGAAAGAAAGAGAAGCTCCTATCACCTAAGTTCAATACCCTCCAAAACCATGTTGGTTGTTGGAAGGAAATTGTTGCCATGATTAATGTTATTGTTGGAGAATGGTATCACAACAAGGATGCAACATGTAACAAAAATGAAAGGATCTATATTGAAGTCCAATAGTGGACAAGAGTTTGTCCTTACCATGGTTCAATTAATTGGAACTCATGCAACTCCAAAAAACATTGGTTCAATTTGCAAATACATTTCATTTGCAAGAAAACATTGATAATGAGATAATTTCATTTGTTAAGTCATGATCAACTAATGACAAAATTCAAAAACCTTGAAGACTTGTATGTGTTGTCAAATGTGAAGAACAATATAAATAAACATTAAATTGATTGTATCAAATGGGGAATGACAGAGTGTTTGCATGAAGTCATCTTGAAATAGACAAAAATTGTTGTGTAAGAATTTATTTTCTTTGCTTTGAGTGTAGATGAGGTGATGACCATTGACAATCAACAATGGATCAAAATGCATGTCTATGTAATTGAATTGGCTTCAAATTCCAATTTTACTAACCTTTGAATATATTGATATGGGTGTGACAATTGAAAGCATCAATGGCATTATTCTACAATTTATAGTGTGGTCAATTTTGGCAATTTAGTTGAAGAATAAATTTCATTTCAGTTGGTATGTTTCAATTGTGATGGTGATTCCATGTTTCAAGGCCATCACATAAGTGTCACCTTATTTCATTGAATGCACTTGACAATTATTGTTTTGTTCAAGTTGCCTCTAATGTCTCATGTTGAAGCAATGTTATAATCCTTATACATGCCTTCTTTATTCACAACCCCGAAAAATATTTTGATTCTTTTTAAGTTGGTAGAAATGTTGAACATTAAATATTAGAGACTACTCAAGAATATGAAGACATGTTGGATCAACATGTTAAGCTTTTTGAAATGCATAATGCTAATATACAAGTTTCTTATTGTGAAGATGCATTTGGATTTGACAAAAAAACAAAGTTGTTCAAAACAACATGGTTTTGTTTGATGGCCTTGAACTCATTCTTCGTGTACTACGCCTTTTGCCCATGTTGGAGGTGGTGCACATATTGATTGAGTTTGCACTATGTGCAGATGTGTTAATTGTTGAATTTGTGAATATTGTCTAGCATATAGAGGTTGAGTTGTTTCACTTGCACATTAATCCATATTTTTGCTTTGAAGCTTTAGAATTTGATATCTTTGATTCGTTGATCAACCACTCAAAATGAATAATTCTTAGCGTGGTGGTTTGATTACGCACATTCACAAAAGGTTATTGGCTTGAAAATTGGTGATTTAACTTTTGTCATGCAAATCTAGTTTAATGATGAATTTTTCCATTAGTTTACCAAGTTGATGCAATCACAATGGAAGCCAAGGTTCAATGGTTTTGCACAAACCACTATGAGAAACTGTGCCCATCAAAACCACATTGCCTTACAACTAAAACTCAAAAAACAACTCATATACAACTATTTTGCAACTATCTCTTGCGTATTACAACTAGTGTGCAACTATCCCCCTAGAAATATGATGTATAAATTGCCACATCAGAAAATCAATTAGTTATATTATAATTGCAAGTGGGTTAAACCATTGAATGCTACAAAGGCCAGTTCCCAAACACCTAAAAAAATCCTTGTATATTATTTTATTGCTATGAGAGGTCAAAATTGATTTGTAGAACTTCAAATGGCGCTCCCATATCATTTTAAATTGTTTAAAATGAATAAGAAATAAACAAGTTATGAGGTTTGAAAGTAGGAGGGGTCCAAAGATTTTTTTATTTTTTTTAAAAATGTTTTGTAAGTTAGAAAGTTTTTTTTTTTTCTTGTTATTTTTTCATTACTCCTTTTCTTTTACAATTCAAAGATGATTTTTAAATCTTGAGGTAACACTCCCATAACATTTTAAATCACTCAAAATGAAACACATATGATGAAGATATAAATAACTAATGAATATGTATCTATATTAAGTTACAAGTAACATTATAGTCATAACATAATTGAACAATAGTACTTTAGTAGTGGTGCACTAGTGGCTAGGCTAATTGTATCAATGGGAATCATAATTGAAAACTAATTGCAAATGTATTCCATAATGGGTGGTGGAAATGTGAACACGTGGCATGATTACATGTATGTACATTGTACCTAGTTGCAACATAGTTGTTGCTTTAATGACACATTTATAATAGTTCTAAAGTAGTTACCACATGCAACTATAATGCAATTCTTGAAAAAATCAAACATGGTTAACTACATATGTATGTATGATATGTATAGATTACAAACCTTCCACCCTATAGTTCTTATGACTCCATCTTGGTGGTGGTGGACCGTTTGACGAAGATGACTCATTTCATTTTATGTACTAAAACAATAATTAATGAATAAATAACCAAGTTATTTTTTGATCATGTTTTTCGGTATCATGGTTTTCTTGAAGATATCATTTATGATTGTGGGCTTTAGTTTACATCCAAGTTTTGGAAGCACTTCTTTGAACTTTTATGTGTGAAGGTGAAGTTGTCATTAACTTTCCACCCCCAAACAAATGGGCAAACAAAACATGTCAATCCAATCTTGGAACAATATTTATGGTGCACAACTAATTATCATCAAGATAATTTGTTAGAACTTTTGGCCATGGCAAAGTTTGCCTATAACAACACAATGCATTCATAGACCTAGCAAACACCTTTCTTTGCAAATCATGGTTTACATTCCAAGTTTAACATTCAAGGTGTGCACAAAGTTGTGAATCTAGCAACTAAGGATTAAGCCATGTGGTTAGTGAATGTTCGAGCTCAACTTATATCTAACCTTGAAAAAACACAAATGCAATATAAGGAAATTGTTGATAAACATCGGAAAAAACAACCCAACTTCAAGGTTGGGGACTAGGTTTGGCTTTGATGACAACATATCAAAACAACAAGGACGTCATAAAAGCTAAATCATCAAAAGCTAAGTCCATTCCTCATTGTGAAACAAATCAATGTTGTGGCTTCCAACTCAAACTTCCAAGTTGTATGAGAATCCATCTTGTGTTTCATGTTTATTTATTGGAACCTTACCATGCATCTACCATTCCAATAAGAATTCATGATCCCCCCACCTATTGAAGTCGATGGTGAACAAGAAAATGAAATGGAGGACATTTTGGATTTAAGGATTTTTAATCATCAACTCTAATATCTTGTTCATTAGCATGGATATGATATGAACGAGCACACTTAAGAGCCCATCAAAAACTTATCAAGTGCCATGGAAAAGGTTCATGCGTTTCATTAATGGTATCCAAACAAGCCTAAATTCGATTTTTGTGGAACTTGTTGCTAGAAGGGGAGGTGATGTCATGGATGTTAATGCCATGGAGTTCATTTCTTTGAATGCTCATCCATAACTTGTATTAAACTTGTACCTAACTTGTAGTTTAATTTCAATTCATTCTTAATTAACTTCCAATTAAATTTTAATTCACTTTTAATTAACTTTTAGTTCACTTTTAGTTAACTTGTAATTCATTTCTAGTTAACTCTTAGTTCACTCTTAGTTAACTTTTAATTAAATTTAAGTTCACTTTTAGTTCATTATTAATTAACTCTCAATTCATTTTTAGTTCACTATTAATTAATTCGCAATTCATTTTTAGTTAAATTTAAATTCACTCTTAATTGAATCTTAGTTCACTCATAGTTCACACAACATGAGCCACATGTAGATTGGAAGGTTCTTGAAAAATTTCCTTGAACTAGGTGCCCAAGGGGTATAAATAAAGGTAGAATTCCCCATTACATTTAATTTCTTCAACACTAGTTTTGGGTATGTTTCTTGTCATAACCTTGTTTTTTTTTAATTTTTTCTTTGCAATAAAATCTCATTGGATTGTTATTTCACATGCGTTGTGTGCTTGTTTTTGTTTGTTTTGTTTCATGATTTGAATTTGGAAATATGCACGCCTTTCTTCTTGTTTTGGGTAAAAAATCTTATAGTCTTAATTGTTTTCGTGCCTCTGACAATTATATCATTCATATGTGCATTGATTTCACAATATAATGTTAGATTGGGATATAAACCATCATCTATTATGAAATTTTAATGCAAATTATTTTCCAAATTTCCACCATGATCAATGCATGAAACTCAAATAGGTATTGAAAATTGTCAAATTGTGACATTTTTTTGTTTTCATTATAACATGCATTCACCCCTCTCTATTATTCCTTAGGAAGATGTTATTATAAGTTTCAAAGATCAAAAGGTGAAATACTAAATCTAGAGTTATAAGGAAAAAAAATTTAATATGAAAGATGGTTTTTTTTTTTTTTTTTTTTTGAAACAATTCAAATTTGTTATATGTATGGGTATTAGGTAGGCATTGAAAATTGTGTGTCCCCGATATATATATAGCATGGTGATTGTTAAAATACAAATGGCCACAATACCAAGGCCAAAAATGCATATTAGTTTCAAGGGGAGTCATTTTCATTTTAATGGATGATTTATCTTAAAATATTTATCCCATCAAAGGACACTTGGATGGACATGTGGAATGTCATAATGTTTTCATACAATTTTATTCTGAAATATGTAATTATGACATCACAAAATGAAACCCTAAAACTTTTTATAAACAATAGGTTGAACTATCTTATGAACATTCTCAACTAATATCCAATTGATAGATTTTACTCACAAGATGATAAGTCATCTACCCTAAACAATAATGACCTACATTTGATTTATTGCATAGCTGATGGAACAATAGTCCTTCAACCCAAAACCTTATTTTTTAACATGCACATTCTTTGACACACTTCCTTGTGCAATGTTTTACATGTTTGCCATTCTAAAGAGCTGAAAACAAAACCAATTGTAAAAGAACTAAGAGCACATGTTTGTTGGTCATTGGATATTTATTTTAAATTGGATAAGGTTTGATTCTCATCCCTTTATGTATTTTGTTTTGTTTTTAGGTGACACTTCCCACATTCCAAAATTTCAATTGATGACAATAATTATATTTAATAAATGCATGTGTTCATTGTTGGGAAATGAAGGTGTTCTACTAGTGTTATGTGAATACCTGGATTGAAATATTAAAACCAATAGTTTTAGATTTGAGTATCAAAAACTTGACCTAGTTAGATCTAACTATTAAGAACTTGATGTAAACCCTTACCCATGAATTGTTAATCATGGTAGAACCAAGCTAAAACCTGGAACCTTCTACATGCCAATGGAAGAAACCCTTGACCTCACTAGTTTTGTATGTCTTAAACATGTATTATTAGGGTTAAGGGCTTCTCCCATCACTTTGAATAAAAAATCATCTTCATGGATGATCATAGAAAGCTAAGACTTTGAGCTATAAATCACAGCTTCTATATCATTTTTTGGTTATAAAAATGTACCTTGCATTATCCACATACGTAATATGTATTTTAGTGTCTTTTTGTTATCTTTTTGTAAGTTTTGTGACAATGTGTGATGTGTAGGAAAGTCGAATGATAGAATCCATGTCAATTTGAATCAAATAAGACCTTTGAAATCATAACCCTAAATGTAGAGTAAGTGGATTAGGGAGTTCCCATTGTGGACTCGACCAAAACAAGGCATGAGTGACACCAAAGATGCCATAGATGTACCAATTTTATCATTTATCATGGAGACAATTGACACCATAAGTAAAGTTATGGTAGACCCTTCTCTCCAAGATACTAAACATTTTGGCTTTGAGATATGAGTGAAGCAAGTCTTTAGGAGAGAACCCCCAAAAGAATAATAATAATAAATAAATAAATAAAGTCATCCGTAAAGCCACGGTACCTTTAGGCCTAGTTTGACCCTCAAAACCTGGTTTCATCCTCAATTTGAGTGTATGTATAAAGTGAGCAAAATTGAGTAGTGTTTCATGAAACTGGTCGGAGTGCAGAAGATTTGTCAGATCCAATTCTGACAAGGCTTCTTATTTAATGATGAAAATGAGCATCAGCATTCAAGCCTGCGCCAGCGCACAGGTCAAGGAAAATCCAAAACTGGGGGTGAAACTCCCCTGAGGACTAATTTAGGTGAGAACACCAGTTTGGTCCCTTCCACTCTGTTCTGTTTCTGGAAGTGTTTTTGACCTTTAGCGCTGATGTTTTAGTTGTATATAAATATACGACACGTCACTCTCGACACCAATGTGCCGTCCTAGCTCAGTTGGTAGAGCGCAAGGCTCTTAACCTTGTGGTCCAGGGTTCGAGCCCCTGGGACGGCGTTATCTCTCGTGCACCTTTTCTTCATTTCTGCACTTCCCATTTTGTTGCCATTATTTTACTCCTTTGTAGTCTCCTCTCATTATTTGCCATAGGACCAGCGTTTTTATTTTCCTGGCTACATTTAACCAGTTGGCTAGCTTTTCTTTTTTTCTCAAAATGGCTAAAAATACATGTTGTCTTGGTTTACCAGTAGCCAGATTTATTTTTTTAAATGCCAGATTTTCTCTATTGGGTTCTATAGCATGTAGCCAAAAATGTTACGGATCCTTACTTGTTTTTTACTTTCATACCTGATCTATAGCCAAATTTGGCTAAATCTTCTTGTGGATGATCACCAGTTTGGCAACATCACAAAATTGAAAACAAAAACCCTGCATGGGACTCCCTCCCCCCACCCCCAAATACTGTTTCTGAAAAATGGGAACGAATGTACACACCAGTGTTTTTTTTGTTTTTTTTTGGGGGGGAGGGGGGGGGGGGCTTCATTTTCCTTTTTCTCCCAAATTAAAAAGGAAATTTA